>Ga0302311_10000135_pt1 | contig 90671 bp, 79 predicted proteins | sample III_Palsa_N1_3_FD_200449 | JGI IMG/M metagenome (GOLD analysis project Ga0302311, IMG submission 200449) | Peat permafrost microbial communities from Stordalen Mire near Abisko, Sweden - III_Palsa_N1_3 | ecosystem: Environmental > Terrestrial > Soil > Palsa > Peat permafrost | place: Sweden...
CCATGGACAAGCCCACCATCTGCGCCCTGAACGGCTCGGCCGCCGGCTACGGCATGGACACGGCCATGGGCTGCGACGTGCGGATCATGGGCGAGAGCGCCAAGATGGCCGCCGCCTTCGTCAAGCGCGGCGTGGTTCCGGAATCCGGCGGCACCTGGATCCTGCCGCGCCTGCTGGGCTGGGCCAAGGCCGCCGAACTGATCTTCACCGGCCGCACCCTGTCGGCGGCGGAGAGCCTGGAACTCGGCCTCGTCAACAAGGTGGTCCCCGACGCCGAGGTCGCCTCCGCCAGCCGCGCCATGGCGCTGGAGATGGCGGCCAATGCGCCCCTGGCCGTCCAATCCGCCAAGCGGCTCATGCGGATGGGCCTCAGCGAGACCTTCAACGACCACGTCCACCACGTCTATCTGCAGTTCCTGCAGCTGATCCGCACCGGCGATTTCCGCGAAGGCATGACCTCCTTCATGGAAAAGCGTCCGGCGGACTTTAAAGGCCGGTAGCGGCTCGCGCGGCGGCGAGCCGGTTGACCTCGCCGCCCTGACCAGCGCCAATCGGCCGATTGCGCCGGATTCGTGCGTGACGCCGCTTTGGGGGGAAGCCAGACATGCATATGGGCGCCGTGGACTGGGGCATTCTGGCCCTCTATCTGGCGTTCGTCCTGGCCATCGGCGTCCTGGCCGCGAGGCGCACAAAAAGCGGGACGGATTTCTTCCTGGCCGGGCGATCCATTCCCGCCTGGGTCTGCGGCCTGGCCTTCATCTCCGCCAACCTTGGCGCGCAGGAAGTGATCGGCATGGGCGCCTCTGGCGCCAAATACGGCATCGCCACCGCCCACTTCTATTGGGTGGGCGCCATACCGGCGATGGTGTTCGTGGGCGTTTTCATGATGCCCTTCTACTACGGCTCCAAGGCCCGCTCCGCGCCCGAATACCTGCGCATGCGGTTCGATGAGAAGACCCGCACCTTGAACGCCCTGACGTTCGCCCTGATGACCATCATCTCGTCGGGCGTGTCCATGTACGCCATGGCCAAGCTGATCCAGACGCTGCACGTGTTCGACATTCCGTTCGAACACTTGGGCCTGCCGCAGGCCTGGATCTTCCACTTCGCCATCGTGGTCTCGGCCCTGGTGGTGCTGGCCTACATCTACATGGGCGGCCTGCGCGGGGCGATCTACAACGAGGTGCTGCAGTTCTTCCTGATCGTGGCAGGCTTCGCGCCCCTGGTCTGGCTGGGCCTGCGCCAGGTCGGCGGCTGGCACGGGCTGCAGACCACCCTGGGCCCCGCCTACACCCACGCCTGGGCCGGCATGGCCCATGCCTCCACCAACAAGCTGGGGGTCGACTGGTTCGGCCTGGTCATGGGGCTCGGGTTCGTCCTCTCCTTTGGCTATTGGTGCACCGACTTCCTGATCGTGCAGCGGGCCATGGCCGCGGACTCCATGACCTCGGCCCGGCGCACCCCGCTGATCGCGGCGAGCGTGAAGATGTTCTTCCCCTTCCTGGTCATCCTGCCCGGCCTGATCGCGCTCGCCCTGACAGCGGCGCCGGACCGGCCCGGCGCCCATGCGCCAGCCTCGTCGGGCGCCGTCGCGACCATCGCCCAGCACGAGCCCGGCGTGATCCCGATCAAGATGGACTCCTCCACCGGCAAGCCGATGCTGGACGCCAAGGGCCATCCCCAACTCGACTACGACCTGGCGACCCCCAACCTGCTGCTGCGCTACTTCCCGACCGGCATGCTGGGCGTCGGCCTGACCGCCCTGCTGGCCAGCTTCATGTCGGGGATGGCGGGCAATGTGACCGCCTTCAACACCGTCTGGACCTACGACATCTATCAGGCCCACATCCGGCCGGAGGCGTCGGACGAGCACTATCTGATGGTCGGGCGGCTCGCGACCGCCATCGGCATATTGCTGTCGGTAGCCTCCGCCTATCTGGCCAGCCAGTTCAACAACATCATGGACCTGATCCAGCTGATCATGGCCTTCGTCAACGCGCCGGTGTTCGCGACCTTCCTGCTCGGCATGTTCTGGAAGCGCACCACCGGCCATGGCGCCTTCGTCGGCCTGGCGACCGGCACCCTGGTCGCGGCCCTGCACCATGGCCTGACCCTGCCGGTGGATTCCCTGGTCGGCGCCAAGGGCGGGTGGATTATGGTGATGCACAGCTATCCCAGCGAGATGGCGCAGAACTTCTGGACCGCCATCTGGGCCTGGAGCGCCTGTTTCGTCGTCACCGTCGCCGTCAGCCTTGTGACCAAGCCGCATGATGAGACCCAGCTCGCCGGCCTGGTCTATTCGCTGACTCCGAAGATCGGCGGCGACAAAGGTCCCTGGTACGGCAATCCGGTCATCCTCGGCGGCATCGTGCTGGCGGTGACCGTCGCCCTGAACCTGATCTTCCGATGAGCCCGATTTTCTTGAGCCCGATTTTCTTGAGAACGCCATGACCTTCGATGTGCGCTGGCCGGTCGGCCTGCTGTTCCTGATGATCGGCGCCCTGGTGGCGGCGGCCGGCCTGTTCGGCCCCCAACCCGCCGGCCCCAACATCGACCTGGGTTGGGGCGCGGTGATGATCGTCTTCGGCGCGGTGATGGTGCTGCTGGCGGCGCTGGCGAGGCGGTCGAGCTCCAAGCCGGAGCTATAGCGCCATCTCCCCCGAGAAGACGCCCGCACCCGTTGTCGTTTGCAGACATTAGCGTTTGACACCTGGCCGGTTCAGGCCGCTGATCTTAGCACTGCATCACTCATCGCAGCGCCATCTTCCCCCATTTCCGGAGCGACCATGGCGCGGGTGCTCAGACTCTGGCTCGCGGCGGCCATCGTGATTGCGCTAGCGCCAATCGTCGGCGTTGCTGTCGCTCAATCCGACAGCTTCAACGCCCTGATGGACCAGGCCATGTCGCGCATGGATCGGGACATGATGCGGTCGATGAATGGCGAGCCCGACCATGACTTCGCCGCCATGATGATCCCCCATCACCAGGGGGCCATCGACATGGCGGAGGCCGAACTTCGCTACGGCAAGGACGAACGGCTGCGCCGGCTGGCGCAGGGGATCATCGTCGAACAAAACCAGGAGATCGCCGTCATGCGGCAGATCCTCGCCGAGGGGCCGGCCGCCTCAACCTCGCCCCGCCAGCAAAGACCGAACCCATGATCAAGCGCCTCGCGCTCGCCTTCCTGCTGATGACCGCCGCGCCCGCTTTCGCCGGTCAGGCGCCGGCGGGCGCCAGATCGCCCGACATCCCGGTAAGTGGCCGCGACCGGTTCTATACCTCCGACCAGTTCTCCAACACCGTGTCGGTGATCGATCCGTCGACCAACACCCTGCTGGGCGTCATCCGGCTGGGCGACCCCACGCCGCTGAACCTCAGCCCGCTGTATCGCGGCCAGCTGCTGGTGCATGGCATGGGGTTCTCGCCCGATCACAGGACGTTGGCGGTTATCTCCATCGGCTCCAATTCGGTCACCTTCATCGACACGGCGACCAACGCCGTCAAACACACCAGCTACGTCGGTCGCTCGCCGCACGAGGCCTTCTTTACGCCGGATGGCCGCGAGGTCTGGGTCGCGGTGCGCGGCGAGGACTATCTGCAGATTCTGGACGGAACGACCTTCAGGGAGACCGGCCGGATCAGCGTGCCGAATGGCCCGGGCATGACGATTTTCGCGCCCGACGGCCGATACGCCTATGTCTGCTCCAGCTTCTCGCCAGAGACGGAGGTGATCGACACGGCCACCCGGCGGATCGTCGGCCGCGTGGCGCAGGTCAGTCCTTTCTGCCCCGACATCGCCGCGACGCCCGACGGCCGCCAGGTGTGGATGACCCTGAAGGACACCGGCAAGGTGATGGTGTTCGACGCCCGCCCGCCGTTCGCCGTGCTGAAGGTGCTCGACACCGGCCCGATCACCAACCACGTCAACATCGTGCGCAACGGCGCGGGCCAGTTCGCCTATGTAACCGTCGGCACGGAGAATTTGGTCAAGGTCTTCCGCACCGACGACTTCACGCAAGTGGCGTCCATCGCCGTCGGCTCCCTGCCACACGGCCTGTGGCCTTCCGGCGACGGCTCGCGCATCTATGTCGGGCTTGAGAATGGCGATGCGGTCGCGGCGATCGACACGGCGACCAACACGGCCATCGCCACCATCCCCATCGGCCAGGCGCCTCAAGGCGTCGCCTATGTGCCGAACGCGGTTCCGACGGGCGACGGCAAGGCCGGCCTTGAGCCGCTGGGCGTCGCGGGACAGTCGTACAAGCTGGTCCTAGCCGGCGATGGACCGGGACCACGCACTCAGATCACCTTGTTCGATCAAGGCCAGGTCCAGGTGCTCCAGGCCGCCGCCGTCGGCTTGAAGCCCAAGGCGCCCTATGTGCTGGCGCTGTCCAATACGCCGGATGGATCGATTGAGCTGCAACCCCTGGCGGCCTTCATGACAAATCCTGCCGGCGCGGCGATCGTCGACACGGTGGGCCCATTACGCAGCGTGGTCAGCGCCGACACCCCTGCGCCGCGCCGATATCTCGTTATCGTCGAAGGCAAGCCGGACGCCCTCGGTCCTGTCGTCCAGCGTCAGCGAGACTGAACGGTCCGCCAGGCGCTCACCGCGCCTGGCGCCATGTCCTCGCCCCCCAGCAGGAGCGCGGCCCCGTCCGGCGCGGGCGCCACGCGGTGCTCCGGCGCGAAGTTGATGGCGAAGGTTACGCCGTCACGGGTGCGGACACGCACGCCTTCAGGCATGGGCGTGAGCGCCAGGCCGGCCTGATCGGCCAGGCGGCCGATCACCACGTCCCAAAGAGCCGCCTCCGGCCAGGTCGCCAGATAGTGCCATTGTCCATGGTGCAGCCAGGCCGGGGCGCCGTCCGTGAAGCGTGCAAGCGGCGGCAGGCCGGTCTCGATCTCCTCGCGCCACACCCGCGCCGATAAGGCGCGCTCGCCGAGGAAGACATGCGGACCGGCGCCCGGCCGCAGGCTCTCAACTCGTTTAATCTTAAATGACATGCGCGATTGCAGCACGCCCGGCGGCAAATCTAGGGGAATATGGCCCTCCGGCGTGCGCGAGCCGGTGCGGGGCCCGAACAGCACCACCGCGCCTGACGCCTCAAGCCGATCGAGCGTCTCCGGGGCCAGGATCGGCAACGATGGGGCGACCACCAGCTTGTAGCCGCTGAAGTCCGCATCCGGCGGGACGATGTCTACATCCAGCCCCTGTCGCCGTAGGGCGCTGTAGGCCTCGGACGCCAGCATCAGCCCGTTGAACCCCTGGCCCTGCGGCTGAATCTGCAGATGCCAGTCGGCCTCGTAGCTGAACACCAGCGCCACATCGGCCTGGCGGCAAGGCGCCAGCTCCCCAAGCGCCGCGATCTCCCCCGCCACTTGGCGCGCCTCGCCGGCGCCCTCGGCCTCGACATTGTCGGGCCGGTTCAGGCCGGCGTGCATCTGCTCCTGCGCGAACGGCGCCTGCCGCCAGCGGAAATAGCTCACCACTTCGGCGCCGTGCGCGAAGGCTTCCCAGGTCCAGGCCCGCACCATCCCCGGCAAGGGCGCGGGGTTGTAGCGCGCCCAATTCACCGGCCCCGGCTGCTGCTCCATCACCCACCAGCGCCCCCGACCGCAGCCGCGATAGAGGTCGTGGTGAAAGGCGGCGATATCCGGATGGCCCTGGCGCAGGTAGCGCAGCTTTTCCGCGGGCGTGGCCCAGAACTGCTCCAGGAAGCCCAGCGGGTAGCTGTCCCAGCAGGCGAAATCCAGGTCCTTGGCGACCTCGAAATGGTCGAACTCGGTATAGAAGCCCATGAAGTTGTGGGTGATGTCCCGCCCTGGCGACAGACGCCGCAGGATGTCGGTCTGCACCCGGTTGAAGCTGGCCACCTCGTCCGAGGCGAAGCGGAAATAGTCCAGCCGGTGGCTGGGGTTGGCTTCGGTCACCGTCAGATTCGGCGGGTCGATCTCATCGAAGGTTCGGTATTCCTGCGACCAGAAGACAGCGCCCCAGGCCCGGTTCAGCGCCTCGATGGACTGGTAGCGCGCGCCCAGCCAAACCCGGAACCGCCGCGCCGCATTGGGAGAATAGCTGCGGGTGGTGTCGTGGCAGCCGTATTCGTTGTCGGTCTGCCAGGCCCCAACGGCTGGATGACGGCCGTAGCGTCCCGCCACCGCCTCGGTGATGCGGGCGCACTCGGCGCGGTAGGACTCGCTGGAAAAGCAGTAGTGCCGCCTCGAGCCGAACCCGCGCACATGGCCGTCCTCGTGCACGGCCAGCATATCCGGGTGGGCGTCCACCAGCCATTTCGGCGGGGTCGCGGTGGGGGTGCACATGACGATGCTGAGGCCGGCCGCGCCAAGCGTCTCCACCGCCTCGTCCAGCCAGGCCCAGTCGAAGCGGCCGGGCTCCGGCTCGATCCGCGACCAGGCGAACTCGCCGATCCGCACCCAGCTGATGCCCATCTCGGCCATGCGCCGGGCGTCGTCCGCCCACATCGCTTGCGGCCAGTGTTCCGGGTAGTAGCAGACGCCGAGCTTCATGCCTTGGAGCCTTCCTGGTTGAGCCAGAGCCTGGCGGATTTGCCGTGGCAAGACTTGGGTGCGTGGTTCGAGACGGCCTGCGGCCTCCTCACCAAACTCGGGAATTTGGGCAGCACAAAAGGCGAGTTTGGTGAGGAGCGTAAAGCGCGTCTCGAACCACGCACAAGCTCAACTCACCGCCGCCCTGAGCCGTGCGGCCGCGGCTTCCGGCGTCAGGTCGCGTTGCGGCATGGCCAGCATCTCGAAGCCGACCATAAATTTGCGGATCGTCGCCGAGCGCAGAAGCGGCGGATAGAAGTGGGCGTGCATCGTGAAGTGGGGCGCGGCTTCATCGTCGCCGTCCATCGGCCGCTGGTGGAATCCCATGGTGTAGGGAAAGGGCGCGGAGAACACCTTGTCATAGGCGCGGGTCAGCTGGCCCAGCAGGTCGGCCAGCGCCAGGCGTTCGCCATCGTCCAGCTTATCCAGCCCGCAGACGGACCTGCGCGGCAGCACCAGGGCCTCAAACGGCCACGACGCCCAGTAGGGGACCAGGGCGACAAAGCCGTCGTTGGCGCAGATCAGCCGCGCGCCCTCCTCCAGCTCGCGCCGCAGATAGGCGGCCAGCATCGGCTCGCCATGGGCGTCGTACCAGGCGCGCTGGCGGGCGTCCTCCTTGGCCAGTTCGTTGGGCACGCCGGCCGTGGCCCAGATCTGGCCGTGCGGATGCGGGCTGGAGGCGCCCATCATCTCGCCCCGGTTTTCGAAAATGGTCACCGCGCCTATGTCGTCGCGTTTGGCCAGTTCGGTGGTTTGCTGGGCCCAGACCTCGACCACCGCGCGGATCGCGTCGGTCTGCATGCGCGCCATGGTCAGGCTGTGGTCCGGCGAATAGCAGATCACCCGGCAGACGCCGGATTCCGGCTCGGCCACCAGCAGGCCGTCGGGGGACGCATGCGCCTCGCCACCCTCAGCCAGCAGGGCCGGAAAGTCGTTGTCGAATACGAATGTGCCGGCATAGTCGGGATTGTGAACCCCGCCGGCGCGGAGGTTGCCGGGACAGAGGTTGCAGGCCGGATCGTGCGCCGGCGTGGCGACCATGACGGCCTCGGCGACCGCGCCTTGCCACGGACGCGATATCCGGTGGGGCGAGACCAGCACCCAGTCGCCGGTGAGGATGTTGAGGCGGCGTTCGGGTTTCAGGTCGCTCACAGCATCACCTCGCCCGCGCCGGCCACCGCGCGACAGACGAAGGCCGACGGCACCTTGCCGAGTATGGCGCCATAATGCTCGCCGATCGCCGCCTGTGCGCTCGCCGCCTGCTCACGATCGGCCAGGGCGATGATACAGCCGCCAAAGCCGCCGCCCATCATGCGGGCGCCGAACACGCCGGGGGTCTCGCGGGCGATCTGGGCCAGTTGATCGACCTCGGGCACGCTGACTTCCATGTCGTCGCGCAGGCTGGCGTGGGACTGGTTCATCAGGCCGCCGAGGGCCACCAGGTCGCCGCGCGCCAAGGCGTCGGCCGCGCGCCGCACCCGCGCCGTCTCGGTGACCACGTGCCGGCAGCGTTTGGCGGGACCCGGCGGCAGGCACGGCAGGGCGCTGGCCAGATCGCCTTCGGAAACCTCGGCCAGCAGGTCCACGCCCAGAATCTTCGCCGCCGTCTCGCAGTCGGCGCGCCGGTCGCGATAGGCGCCGTCGACATGGGCGTGGCGCACACCGCTGTCGACCAGCAGGAAGCTGGCGTTGTCCGGCAAAGGCGCCGGCGTTGAGGTCAGGCGGGCGCAATCCAGCACCAGGGCCGCGCCCTCGACGCCATTGGCCGAGGCGTACTGGTCCATGATCCCGCACGGCATGCCGACGAAGTCGTTCTCCGCCTTCTGGCCCCAGCGGGCGATGCTGAGCCCGTCGGCGGACCGCCCAGCCAGCGCCAATAGCGCGTGCGCGGCCGCCACCTCGATCGCCGCCGAGGAGCTGACGCCGGCGCCGATGGGCACAGTGCTCTCGATCATCAGGTCGGCGCCGGGGACATCGATGCCCGCATCCATCAGCACCTTGGCCACGCCGGCCACATAGTCGCTCCAGGCGCCGCGCGGGGTCAGGGAGTCGAGGTCCAGCTGGGCGGGCTCGTCGAACCCTTCAGCAATCACCGTCAGCCACCGCGTCCCGTTGGCCGCCGCCGCGATGCGGCACCACCGGTCGATCGCCGCCGGCATGGCCAGGCCGCCGCAATAGTCGGTGTGCTCGCCGATGATGTTGATCCGGCCCGGGGCCTGGAACAGCCGGGGCGCCGCGCCGAAGCGGGCGCGGAAGGCGTCGGCCTGGGCAGGGGAGGTCAGCTCATGGTGCGGTAAGCCCGTCATCGCTGTTCGCGGTGGCTGGGTTTGAGGCGCATGTCAATTTACCTTCTCCCGCAAGAGGGAGAAGGAAATCAGTCAAGCCACCGTCACCTGCTCGCCCTTGCGCACAAGCGGGATCGCATTGCGGCGCAAATGTTTGGTCCGGCCGTCCAACATCGGCTCGCGGGTGTACTGCGCCAGATAGACCCGGCGATAGCGGGAGGTGGAGTTGGCGCCGGTGGCGTGCAGCAGCAGGCTGGAGAAGGCGACGATGCTGCCGGCCTCGACCTCCACCGTCACCGCGCCGTCGTTGTCGGTCCAGCCGATCAGGTCGTTGGTGCCGGCCTGGCGCGTGTGGGGCACGATGCCGTCGCGGGTGGCCGGCACCTGCGAGAAGGGCAGCACCCGCACCGTGCCATTGGCCTCGGTGGCGTCATCAAGCGGGCACCAGCAGGTGAGATAGGGTGCATGGTCCACCGGACCGCCGTTGCCGACCACATAGCCGGAATCCTGGTGCCAGCCGAACGGCAGGCCGCCCTCGGCGCCCTTCACCACGAACTGGTCGAAGAAGAAGTAGGCGTCGTCGCCTAGCGTCGCGCGGCAGACGTCGGCCATGGTTTCGCTGAACAGCATGTTGCGCAGGGCCGGCTGCTCGCGCTGGCACTCGTTGGCGAAATAGCGTTTGCCCCGGTGGGTGATGCCGATGGTGTCGACGCCCAAAGCGTCCATCCGCGCATCCTCCCGGGCGACGAAGCGGTCGCACTGGCCGCGCAACAGCTCCAGCATCTCGCCCTTCAGAATGCCGGGAAAGACGGCATAGCCCTCGGCTTCGAACTGTTCTTTCTGGGTTTCAAACTTGGTCATGGCGTTTGCTCCACTTGGCTTATTTTACGCGCTCGCGGCCTATGCCGCCACGGGCTCTGGTTCAGGGTCCGCGGCGACGATGCGGGGCAGCAGGAGCTGCACCCAACCGACGCCCAGCAGGTAGGACACGGAGGCCAGGCCCAGCAGCGGGGCGTAGCCATAGCCGGCGCCCAGCACCCAGCCGGCGGCCTGCAGGATGGCTGTGCCGGCCATGTTGCCGCAAAAGGCGCCCAGGCTGATCACCGTCGCCACCCGGGGCGCCGGCGAGATGTCGGTGGCCAAGGCGAAGACATTGACCGAGAAGGCCTGGTGCGCCGCCAGGGTCAGGCCGAGGATGGCCGCCGCCGCCCAATAGTTGTGAACCGCCAGCACCAGCCAGACCGGCGTCACCAGCAGGGCCGAGGCGAGCAGGCTGATCTTGCGGGCCGCGTTCAGGCTAGCGCCCCGCTCCATCATTCGCCTGGGAGCCCAGCCACCAATCAGCGAACCCACGGCGGCGCAGGCGTAGATCACCGCCAGCGGCGCGCCGAACTGGGCCATGCTCAGGTGAAACACCCGGTGGAACAGATCCGGCATCCAGAACAGCAGCAGCCACCAGACCTGGTCCGACAGCACCTTGGCGCCCGCGACAGCCCAGGTGCGGCGATCGGTCAGCACCTCGCCCCAGCGGACCTTGTCCTTCGCCGCCGGCGCCAGGTGCGGCGCATGTTCGACGCCCTTGCCCGGCGAGGCGATGAACCAGACCGCGACCCAGACCAGACCCAGGCCGCCGGTGACCAGAAACGAATTGGCCCAGCCGATTTGAAGCGCCAGCCAGGGGATGATCAGCGGGGTGATGATGGCGCCCACCGTATTGGCCGCGTTCATGATCCCCAGGGCCACGGATCGATCCTCGTTGCGGAACACCGCGGCGATAGTCTTGATGGCCGTGGGCGTGCCGAAGGCCTCGGCGCCCCCCAGGGCCACGCGCGCGACGGTGAACTGGCCCAGAGTGCGGGTGAAGGCGTGGGCCATGGCCGCGAGGCTCCAGCTTCCCACGGCCAACGGATTGGCCCTGCGCCAGCCGATCCGGTCCACCACCCAGCCGGAGCCCAGCAGAGCGATGGCCGAGGCGAACTGGAACACCGAGGTCAGCCGGCCATAGTCGCTGTCGGTCCAGTGCAGGCTTTCCTGCAGCATCGGCTTGAGCACGGCGATGATCTGGCGGTCGGCGTAGTTCAGCATGCCGCCCGCGATCAGCATCACCAGGATCAAACGGTTGCGGGCGCTCCACATGGCGACGATCAGGCGTCTGGTATGGCGGCGAACAGGGCCGCGTGGGGCGAGCCGGCGCGATAGAAGACCGGCGGCTGGCCGAGCGGCGCGGCCACCTCGACCTCGGCGCCGCCCTCGAAGGTCTTGCCGCTCCAGGGGTGAACCCAGCGCTCGCCCGCGGGCAGATAGACGCTCCAGCTCGCGGCGCCCGCGTCGATCACCGGCGCGACCAGCAAGTCAGGGCCATAGAGGTAGACGGTCTGACTCTCGTAAGCCCGCGGGTCGTCCTCGAAGTGCAGGAATAGCGGCCGCTGCAGCGGAAGCCCCGTGCGCGCCGCCTCTTGCGAAATCTCCGACAGATAGGGCGCGAGATGGCGATAGATCCGCGTCATCTTGGCGAAGTGGGCCAGCACCTCGGCGTCCTGGTCGATCTGCAGATTGTCGTCCGGCCGGTTGCCTTCGTGGCTGCGCATGACCGGCGTAAAAGCCGCCATCTCGCTCCAGCGCATGATCAGCTCGGCGGTGCGGACATTGCCGAACAGGCTGGTGTAGCCGCCGATGTCGCTGTGGTGGAAGGCGTTGCCCAGGAGGCCGGACGACAGGGCGCCGCAGATCACCGTCTGCAAGCCGTCGTGGCGCGTGAAGTCCACCGACTGGTCCCCGGCCCACAGCAATGGGCAGGAACGCTGCACGCCCGTGTAACCGGCGCGCATGAACCAGACGATCTGGCCGGTCTTGCCCCGACTGGCGACGGCCTTGGCGTTGACCTCGCCCCACAGGATCGGCCAGGCATTGTGGGCCAGCATGCCGTCCAGGCCGCAGTGCAGGCGCACGTCATGCGGCAGGTATTCGCCGAAATCCGCCATCCAGCCGGACAGGCCGAAGTCCAGCATGTTGCGGCCGATCACCACCTCCTCGAACCAGGCCGCGGCGTCCGGATTGGTGAAGTCGACGATGCCGCAGATGAACTCGCCAAAGTCCACCAGATAGGGCGCATCCTCATCCGGCTTCAGGGCCAGATAGCCGGCCTTCTCGGCGACCGGATAGAGCGAGCCGTCGACACAGAGATAGGGGTTCACATAGCCCAGGAAGCGGACGCCCTGCCGCTCAAGCTCAGGGATGGCCCTATCGAGGCCCGGGTAGCGCTTCGGGTCCCATTTCCAGTCCCAGTACAGCCGCCGGCCGAACGAGGTCTGGCGGATGCCGACCCAGTCCTCGCACCAGAGGCCGGAGATGGCCGCGCCGGCGTCCTGGTAAAGCTTCAGCCGCTCCAGGCTTTCCGCACCCTCCTTCAGGCCGACGATGGCGCCCTGCATCACCCAGTCGGGCAGCGGCGGCTGGTGACCGAACCGGGCCGACAGGGCCTCGACGATCTGGGTGTAGTGGTCGCGCGCCCAAAGCTCGATCCGCTCCGGGACTGCCCAGACCTCCAGCTCGTGGAAGTCGCCATGGCGGAAGTCGAAGGCCGAATAGGCGGTGGTCTCCAAATGCAGCGCATAGCGGCGCGAGGAGACATAGGTCGGCTGCGGATAGTTGGTGTTGTAGTAGTCGCCGCCCGCGCCATTGCGGTCGGATTTGAAGGTGATCAGGGTCGACTTGTCACGCCCCTGGCCGGGTTCCGACGTCCACAGCGGAAACCTGCGGCCGCGCATGTCGAAGTAGGACATCTGCTCGCCGCCACCCCAGACCCGCTCGCCGGTTTCGGCGGCGAAGCGGAGCCACAGGCGATTGATATCGGCGGCGACGCCGGAAAAGCCGATGCTCGCCCCGTCTTCGTCACCGGTGATGGTCAGGGTCAGAGCCGCCGGCTGATCGGCGGAGGCGCTGAGTCCAATTCGCGTGGCGGCGCCATCCCGGGTCACCGCCGCGTGCTCTAGTGGCACGCGGGCCACGACGTAGTCGTCGATCTTGAAATGGCCCTTGCGCATCTCGATCGTCGGCTCGCCGGCGCCGAGGTAAGCGAAGGGGGCGTCCGCGCGATGGCGGATCAACAGCCGTCCGCCCAGGATCAGGTCAAAACCGTCGGCCCGCTCGATGACCGCCATATCCGTTACCGCTCCACGCGGCGCGCCGCGCATTCTTGCAAAAAGAAACGGCGCACGGGAAGCCCATCAGGGGGCGGGCCGCCCGCGCGCCGGCGCGCTCAACCGAGGTCGAGCACTCTAAGCCTTACTAGAAGTCCTTATGCAGGTTGACGCCGAAGTAGCGGTCGTCATCCCGGGGCACCCACCGGATGATCCCCGTCGAGCCCTCGTCGCCCGCCGACAGGTAGGAGGAGTAGTGGGTGTTGGCGATGTTCTTCACCAGCACCCTGGCGCTCCAGCCGTTAGCGTCGCTGATCAGGCCGATCGAGGCGTTCCAGATGCCATAGGCGGGCTGGATGGTCTGCGGGGTTTCGGACAGCTGGTACTGGGTGGCGGACTGCCAATTGTAGTCGGTCTCCAGATCCAGATCGAGGGCCGAGACCAGCGGCAGGCGATACTCAGCCTGCGAGTGGCTCTTCCAGCGCGGCGCGAACGGCAGCGGCTCGCCGTTGATGTAGCAGGTGATCGCCGAGCCGGTCGGGCAGGGAAAGGAGACCACATAGGCGTCGTCATACATGCCGTTGAAGGTCAGGGTCAGGCCCTGGACTGGCTTGGCGGTGATGTCCGCCTGAACGCCCTCCGTCCGAACCGAGCCGGCGTTCACCAGGTTGGTGACCAGGGCGCCGTTGACGTAGAAGGTCGAATTGGCCTGATAATTCTGGAAGTTGGTCAGGAAGGCGGACACGTCGGCCTGCACGCGCCGATCCCAGAACTGGCCCTTCATGCCGACCTCATAGGAGTCGGAGGTCTCAGGATTCAGCGGCGGCTCCTCGGCGGCGATCTGGTTGAAGAAGACGTTATACGCCGGCCCCATATAACCATGGGAGTAGGTGACGTAGGACGTCACCGTCTCGCTGAGGTCGTACTGCAGGCCCGCGCGGCCGGCGAAACCGGTCTTGGTCTCCGAGCCCGAGCCGGAGAAGTTCGCCTGTATGCCCACGATGGAGGTCGGGGTGGCCGGCGCCACAGGCAGGGTCGTGACGCGGGTGTTGTAGTAGGACAGGTCGTCGCCAATCACGCGGCCGCCCAGGACCACGCGGAAGCTCTTGGTGACGTTGACATTGGCTTCGCCGAAGACGGCGTAGTTCTGGTCGGTCGATCCGTAGTGGGCGATGCCGTTGTTGTAGCCCGGGAGCGCGCCGCCGACCGCCTGCACCTCCTCGCGCTCGTAGGTCTCGTGATCGACGCCGTCGAGATAGTAGAGCCCGGCGACATAGTCGATCAGACCGCCCTTCGGCGAGGCGATCCGCAGCTCTTCGGACGTCTGGGAGAAGTCCAGGTGACCGATATCCTCGACTCCGGGATAGGTCGCCGTGATGGTGGAGAGCTGGTCGTAGTCCTGATGCTGAACGTTGCGCCAGTCGCGGTAGGCGGTGATCGACGTCAGCCGGTAGCCGCCGCCCAGGTCCCAGTCGATCTGAAAGGAGACGCCGTCATTGACGTCGTCGGCGTTGCTCTTGACGTCGGTGCTGATGGTCCGGTTGTCGGCCGAGGGCGTGACGCCTTCCGACGCCAGCAGGGCGGCAAAGCCCGGATAGTTGGAGACGGCGTTGGTGGGATAGGCGACGCGGTTGGTGGTGGTCCAGACGCCCGTGGGGTTGGTCTCGTAGGAGTGGGTGTAGTCGAGACCGAGCGTCAGGGTCAGGGCGTTGTTGGGCGTGGCCACGAACTTGGCGCGGCCGCCGGTGTTGTCATAGCCGTTGACCTTGTCGTGCAGATAGATGTTGTCGACGTTGCCGGCGTAGGCGCCATTGAATACGCTGACCATGCCCTTGAGCTTGTCGCCCAGGATCGGTCCCGAGACGCCGCCGCTGAGACGGTATTCATCGCCCTCGTAGTAGCCCGCGTCGAAGAAGCCGGTCAGGGTGTTGGTGGGGTTCTTGGTCACCACATTGACCACGCCGGCCGAGGCGTTCTTGCCAAACAGGGTGCCTTGCGGTCCGTTCAGCACCTCGACGTGATCGATGTCCTGCAGGTCCACGGTGGCCTGGCCGGCCCGGGCCATGACCACCCCATCCACCACGGTCGACACCGACGGCTCGACGCCCGGCGAAGTGGAAATGGTGCCGATACCGCGCACGAACACGGTCTGGTCCTTGTTCGAGGCGCCAGTGCGGAAGTCCACCGACGGAATCTGCGAGCTCAGGTCCTGGATGTCGTTGAGGTTCTTGGCGGCAGCCTGGGCGCCGGACACGACCGAGATATTGATCGGCACGCGCTGCAGCGATTCCTCACGGTGGCGGGCGGTGACGACAACCTCGCCAACCGTGGTGCCGTTATCAGGAGCGGACTGCGCCGAAGCGGCGCCGGCGAGGGCTGTAACGGCCGCCGCGCCCATCAGGGCAAGGCGCACGCGCCCAGGTGAAAGGTGGTTCGTCATGGCTGGTATTTCCCCCAAGTTTCGCGCGCCGGGCGTGATGCTTTCCGCCCAAGGGTCGCCGATGGTCGCGCTAACGCTAACGCCGAACCAGGACTACTGCAACCCATATGTCTTATAAAAGAGTTGTAGGAACTCGTGGCAATTCATATTTAATCGGTGGGTTTTATAGATTTTCTGCAAGAACGACCTGGCTGGTCGAATAATCTTATAACTGAGACAACTGACTTCGCAGTGGTGTGCTAGCAGATAGACACCTCGCTCGAACCGCCCTATTTAAGACAACACGGCGGGGAACAGACGCAGTTGACGGAAACAGCCGGCTACCGGCCCCTCTATCGTCAGGTTTACGACATCGTTGTGCGTCGGGTGGTCCAGGGCGTCTGGAAGGCCGGCGAAGCCCTTCCCAGCGAGCAGGCCTTGGCGCGGGAGCTGGGCGTCAGCCAGGGCACCATGCGCAAGGTGTTGGACTCGCTCACCTCTGAAAAGCTGCTGGAACGGCGCCAGGGCAAGGGCACCTTCATCGCCGAGAACACCCAGGAGCGCGCCCTCTTCCGCTTCTTCCGCATGTCGCGGCCGGGCGGCGAGCGACTGGCGCCGACCTGCGGCGAGGAGACCGTCAAGGTTCGCGCGTCTCGCGCCATCGAACAGACCAAGCTCGGCCTGGCGCGCGGCGACAAGGTGATCGAGATCGTCCGCACCCGGCTGGTCGACGGCCGGCCAGCCATCCGTGAACAGATCGCCCTGCCCGCGGCGCTGTTTCCGGGCATTGAGAAACGCGGCCAGCTGCCGAACACCCTCTATTCGCTCTATCAGACCGAATACGGCATCAACATCGTCTCCGCCCAGGAGGAGCTGCGCGCCATCGCCGCCACCGCCGATGACGCGACCCATCTGGGCGTGGTGGTAGGCGAGCCGATCCTGTTGATCGATCGGGTGGCGACGTCGCTGCAGGAGCTGAAAGTCGAATGGCGCATCAGTCGGGCGCGCTGTGACGACATGGTCTATGCGGTGACGCTGAATTAAGGGTGCGTGGTTCGAGACGCGCTTCGCGCTCCTCACCAAACCTAGATTTATGAGGCGCAAAAGGGTCGGTTTGGTGAGGAGCGGCGCGCAGCGACGCGTCTCGAACCATCCGCGACCTCAATTTTGCGTCAGACCGCCATCGACCACGAAGTTCGCGCCCGTACAGCCGCCGCTTTCGTCCGAACCCAGAAACAGCGCCATGCGCGCCACATGCTCGGCGGTCAGGCGGAATTTCAGCGATTGCAGGCCGATGAACTCCGCGTCCAGTTCCGGCGTCAGCCACAGCGCCTTCTGCCGTTCGGTCAGGATGGCGCCGGGGACGATGCAGTTCACCCGCACCCCCGTTGGTCCCAGCTCCCGCGCCAGGGTCCGCGTCAGGCCGTTGATCGCCGCCTTCGAGGTCGTGTAGCCGGCCATGCCGGGCCGGCCGCGCATCCAGGACACCGATCCCAGCATGATGATCGAGCCGCCGCCCCTCGCCGCCATCCCGGGCGCAACCGCCTGGCTGGCGAAGAACTGGTGGTCCAGGTTGAAGCTCAGCAGCCGGCGCCAATCTTCGGGCTCGATCTCAGCGAAGGCCTGGCGGTCGTCCTTGCCGGCGTTGTTGATCAGCACGCCGATCCCATCCTGCTCGGCCTCGATCTTGGCCAGGGCCGCGCGCAGGGCTGTGATGTCGGTGAGGTCGCAAGGCGTGAAGGCCGCGCCAGTCTTGGCCGCCATCGCCTCGCCGCCAGCGACATCGATGTCCAGGAAGCTCACCCGCGCGCCTTGCGCCGCGAAGGCCTCCACCAGGGCGCCACCGATGCCCGAAGCGCCGCCGGTGATCACCACGGAGCGCCCGTCGAGCGAGCGATAGCGGACGCTGTCGTAAAAGTCTGTCATCCCCCCCGCCGCCTCAGATTTCAGGATCGAAGGGCGGAATGGCCAGGCCGGCGACCCCCGGCTCGAAGGCGTAGAGATCGCCGCCCTCCTTGCCTTCGTCCGCCGCCGTGGTGACGAACAAGGTTTTGAGACCCTCCCCGCCAAACGCCGGCATGGTCACCTTGCGGGCGGGCAGCGGATATTGCGCCATCAGTCGCCCGTCGGGATCATAACGATGCAGCCGGCCACCCTCGTACTGAGCGCTCCAGTAGCAGCCTTCGGCGTCCATGGTCGCGCCATCGGGGCGGCCGCGGTCGGTGTCGGTGGGTTCGATCCGCACGAACTCGCGCTGGTTTTCCGCCTCGCCGGTCGCCGGGTCATAGTCCCAGCGCCAGATCACGAAGCGCGGCGTGTCGGAGTGGTAGAGGGTCTTGCCGTCCGGCGAGAAGGCGACGCCGTTGGAGGTCATGATGCCGTTGGTCAGCTTGGCCAGACCCCGCCGATCGCAGCGATAAAGTCCGGCCGTGCCGCCGGCCTTAAGCTCGTCCAGGGTCCCGGCGTAGTAGCGGCCGGCTGGATCGACCTTGCCGTCGTTGAACCGGTGGGTGGCGGCGTCCTCCGGATTGGTCGCGAGTTCGCGCTGCTTCTTGCCCGCGTCGTCCAGCAGCCAGACCCCTGATCGCAGGCCGGCGACAAAGCCGCCGCCCTTGGCCGGGGCGAAACAGCCGACCTCTTCCTCGACCGTGTCGACGCGGTGCGCGCCGCTGTCCGGGTCGAAGTGGTGGATCTTCCTGGCGGTGATGTCGGCAAAGGCCAACACGCCTCTGTCCGCCAGCCAGACCGGCGACTCGCCCAGTTGGCAGTCGGCCTTCAACACCCGTTCGAACTGATCCCTCACGCCGCCGCCTCCAGTTCGATTTCGATATCGCCACGCAAGGATGCGCCGGGCGCCAGAACGGTCATCGCGTGCTCCTTCACATCCGGCCGGTTGATGGCGTTGGCAAGATGGGTGACCGGCTCGACCGCGTAGAAGTCGCGATCTTTGGGGGTGTAGAGCCGCAGAACCCGAAAGGCCCGACTGGCTCGCATCCGGATGACCGAGCCAGATGGCGCGGACATGCGCGCAAGGCCGCCCCAGCCGGAAAAGTCGTTGTCGATCTCATCCGAGTTCAAGGCGCGGCCGCCCACGTAGTTCCAGGCCTCGCCGGTCTCGACGGTCGAGGGCAGCATGTCGGGGCCATTGCGCCAGGCGCCATCGGCGCGGAACGCCAGGGTCTCGCCAAGCCGGCGCGGAAAGAAGGTGTGGAAGCCCAGGCCGGCGGGCGCCGGCGCTGGCTCCAGATTGGTCACCGACATGCGGATCGTCAGCCGCCCTGGCGTCAGCACGAACCGCAGGCTGGCCTCGAAGGCGAACGGCCAGTCGGCATCGGCGGGGCTCGAAGGCTGATGATGCAGGGCCAGGGTGCAGGCGCGGGCGGCCTCGGATTCGACAGCCCAGGGCCTGAGCCAACCGACGCCATGGATGCTGTGCGGGGCGCCGATGAAGCTGGTGTCGAGCTGGTGCGCCACGCCATCGAAGACGAACCGCCCGTGATCGATCCGGTTGGCATAGGGGACCATGGGATAGCCCGCGGTCATGCGAACGTCGCCCGCCGCGATCGATTCGGTGGGCGTCTGCCGCAGGATATTCTCGCCCTTGTGGGTGAGCGACAGCAGCGAGCCGCCGATGGACGGCGCGATCTTTGCGGTCCAATCGCCGGCGGTGAGGGTGATGGGATCGGTCATCGATTTACCGGGACAGCAAAATCCACTCATCCCGGCGAGTGCCGGGACCCCGATCATAGGGCGCCGACCGTAGGTTTGAGAGTGAGGATACGCTTTGCAAGATCAACGCTCTGTCATCTGGGATACGGACCCAATTTGTCGTCATCTCCGAAAGGGACCTGTAGGAGGGCGACCTCCACGCCCTCTTTGGAGATGACGAGGCGATCTGTGATCGCCTCGACGATCTGGCGACGGCGTTCCCATGGCAGATCGGGCCAGCGGTTGGCTAGGTCTTTGGTGTCTTCCAGTATCTCTTCGTTAGAGACCATGCCGATCTTGAGCACGTCCCGCTGGGCTTCGAGCCGAGGCAATTCCTCTTCGATCTGGGCGCGGCGCTCGGAGAGCGGCTTCAGCCTTCGCCCGAAGTCGGCCTTCGGAACCAAGCCATCATGATAGAGATCGAAGAGCTCGTTCTCTTGCAGGAGCAGCTTCTTGAGTTCGACTTCCGCGAGATCGATGAGGCGCTGCTTTTCGCGGATCATTTCGGCAGCTGCGGCCAGGTGCGCGTCGACCTCCTCGGGCGAGACGAGGAAGTCGGTCAGCTCGCTGCGGAAAACGGTTTCGAGGTCGGCGACGGGGATTTTGTTGCGGCAAGCCGAGCAGGTGTATTTGTCGCTCCCCGAGGGCACGTACATCTTCGGGCCGCACAGGCAGACCGCGAACCCGGCGAATAGATACCGGGTCTTCTTGGCGGGCTTCCGATCCGAGCGCTGGCTCCGAAGGATGCCGTTACAGCGCTCCCACAGCTCTTCGGAGACGATCGGCTCGACCGGCGTATAGACCCACTCCTCTTCGGGCTTCCACTCCCAGCTCTCGCCGTTATCCGTGACCTTCGTGGTGTTCGCGCGATAGAGGCCCTTCGCGCTCGGGTCCTCGATCAGGCGCAGGACGGAGTTGCCCGTGAAGAGCGCGCCAGCGCGGGTCCGGTATCCGCGCTCGTTGAGTATCTTCGCGACGGCCTTGCGGCGGCGGTGCTCCGCATAGAGCTCATAAGCCAAGACGCGAACCGGCGCATCCTTCGGATCGACCTCAAGCCGCTTGTTGACCCACTGATAGCCGAAGGGCGGCAGGCCCCCGAGGGGCTTGCCGAGTTGCGCTCTCACGGGGATCGAGGCCTTCACGCGCTCGGCGATCTCTTCCCGCTCCCACTGCGCCATCGCAGCGATCATCGTGAAGAAGAGGCGGCCGGCGGGGCTTGAGGTGTCGATGCTCTCGGCGAGCGACACCATGTCCGCGTCGCAGGCGCGGAACACCTCGGCGAAGTCGAGCAGTTCCTTGGTGTTTCGCGCTAGGCGGGCGAGCTTGGAGAATACGAGGCCGGTTATCGCGCCGCTGCGGATGTCGGCGAGCATGCGCTTTGCGGTGGGGTGTCCCATCACCGATTTGCCGCTCACGGCATCGAGCCGGTAGACCTCCGCCACGTGCCAGCCTTTGAGTTCCGCATAAGCGCGGGCGCGATGTTCGTGGTGCTCGGGGCTCTCCCCATGCACCTGGTCCTCGGTCGAAACCCTGATCCAAATGCCGACAGATTTGATTTCGCTCGCCGCGCGCTCGCCCATCTCCGCCTCCTTGAGAAGAACAAAGAGAATACATTACTCAACTCTGAATGTGAATCTCTAACCGATCTCTGTGCCGGCAGCCGGCTGGCTGTACGTTCTAATTTCTGGCAAAACGCCGCAACGCGTCGTGAGGTCTAGGAGCGCTCCAGTCATGAACTTAGCCGTTCGGGTGCTGAGCATCCCTACAGACTGGTGGACCGTCGCTGCCGCGTGGGTCCAGGCGGTCGGATCGATCATCGCCATCGGTGCGGCAATCTGGATTTCTCGGGCCGAAGCGGCGCGTGTCGGCTCGGAAAAGCGACAGGAGCGGATCGACCATATTTCGCTGATCCAGGGTGTAGCGAATATGGCCTATTTCCACATTATGCAGACCGCTCAGCAGATTAAGAATGACGATCGGGCACTTGAATACCGAGGGTTCGACGAATCCATCAGCGAGAACCTGGCGACCGCGCTCCTACGGTTCGACATTGAGAAACTTCGATCTCCCCTTGGGGCGACAAGCGTAATCGGCTTAGCCAATGACTGCGCTCTGGCACCAAGCTATGCCAAAGCCGCCGGGAAGCTTCTGCACGAGCAAGGCAGCTCTAACGCAATTCTCGAAGACGACGTGGACGAGTGGCACGCGCGCGCCCTCGAGGCCCGCAATGAGATCATGAATATGACCCCGGAGTCTTGATGGCCCGGTGTACGTCAGGCGTGGAGCCTTCAGGCAGTCATGGGGCTGGAAAACAAAAACGCCACGGCTTGCGCCGTGGCGTTGTCGATGCGGTCGGCGCTACGCCGCCCTCCCCAGATCATCGAAGAGCCCCAGGGTCCCAAAGTGATACCAAGTGAGCACGAGGGCGGCGGCGGTGAAGATCGCCATCCGCTTGTCCTCGCCGTCGCCCGGCGCGGGCTTCTCTGGCCTGCGCGCGTCGAGCATCGGCAGGTTGCGGAGCGTCGCGGCCGCGACCTCTTCACGTGTCCGCGCACCGACGCCAGCGAACGCTTCCTGCACATCCGACCTTCGGTACACGGCGATCGACACGCCGCGATCAGCGGCCAGGTTCACGATCGAGAGGCACAGTTCCCTGATGCGCTCGGAACGCATCGAGCTTTCCTTATCGAAGCTCTCAAGGATGAGCACTTCCGGTGCAAACTCGTCGATGAGGCGGTCAAGCCGAGCTATGCACCGATGGTTCTTATCGCGGCCCGTGGTCGTGAAAAGCCCATGATCAAAGGCTGAGAAGGGACCATCGAGAACAGCCCAACCAAAGCCGCGTGCCGTGGGATGGATGCCTAGCGCGAAGGCGCGGTCAGCGAGCGCGCTCATAGCTCAATGTCGTTAGCGCCCGGCTGCGGCAACCGCTCAAGCAGCTCGCGCTTGGCCTCCGACTTGCGGTCGCGTCGGCCTTCGAGGTCCCGTAACATTTGCGCAGCCCGGCGCATGACCCGCTCTTCCACGGCTTCATAGAGGCCTGGAAAGAGTTGGTGCGGAACCTGGCTGAAAAGGATCTGAAGGGCTAACGCCGCCTCAAGGGTAGGCTTTCGGTCGCCTCGTTCGAACCAATGAACGGCTGAGTCGGAACGTTGCCCGATGAGGAACGCCAACTCGAACTTCGAGAGGGCATGCCGCTTTCTAAACGTGCGCACGTAGTTGAAGGAACTGTTCGTCATACATGAAAGGACTAATCGGCTAATACCTTCATGCTCGCCTGCCGAGCCTGTTTGCACACGGCGTCGCTTTCCGACGCTGAGTGCGGAAATGAGTGGTTATCCACGGGGACACTGTGAACAGCGGAAAGGCCATCGTGGAGGTCAGGGACATGCGCGAAGCTCATGCCGCCTCAAGCGCGCCGAAGCGCAGCGCGAGCACGCGCGCTTTCGGTAGTTCCGTCGCCGGCACGACATAGACCCCGCCCGTCTTCATAGTCGCAAGACCAAGCCGTCTGACAAAGCTCCCAACCCACCGGTTAGTCATGGCGCGTCCCAGTTCGTCCGCCGTCGCAACGTTGAACCGCTCGGCGATGTCCTGGACCGATGCGGAGGAGTTTAATGATCCCTCGAAAGCTGCGATGACCGCCGTGAGCATTGCGGCATCGTATGAGTCGGCGCGCTCGCTAGAAACGCGCGCCTCTTCGCCCACAAGCTCGCGCCTAATGCGCTCCCGCAGGCCCGCGTCGTCAACGAGCGACAGCAGCGCCCAGGACGACTGCCGGCAGCGCGGAGAGACACCTTCGGCCTGGCGCGTAAGGTCGGGACCGACCGAGAAACGTGAGCGAAGCCGCCAAGCCAGGAGCTTGTTGCGAAGGGCCAGGGCCTCACCCGCGAACTGCGGCGGCAAATGCACCGGCACGTCGGATCGGAGCGCACGCCCGCTTGTATCAGCTGTGATGAACCGGCTCTCAAGCGCGAGGTCCGAGAACCGGTGCCGCATCGCGACGATCTTGGGGCCGAAGACGCGGAAGGCTTGGGGGTTAAGCTCCCGGTTCCGGTTGGTCATCGTCCGGAGCACAGGGAGGCCGGCGGTCGTGCCGTTATTGAGGATCTTGGTGAGCTGGGCGGACGCGTCGCTGAAGCGGAAGTCTGCCTCGTCGAGGACAAGGGTCCCCTGAAAGCGGTCCTGGATGTGGAAGATCGGCGATGGGGTCGAGGCGCCCGAGGCGAAGAACGACTTGTATGAAAGCGCGCCGAGCACGAGGAGCGCGCGGGTCTTGCCGGTGCCGTAGTCGCCACGGAGGCGCAGGTATGGCAGGTCGGTGAAGGCGTCATACACCCAGGAGAGCAGGACATAGTGCGCGGCGATGGCCTCGAACGCGTCCGGCAGGTCGACGTATGTGTGAAGGAAGGCGCGGACCTCGGCGACGAGGGTCGCCTTGTCGGTGTACTCGCCGATGGCTGACGGAAGCAGCACGCAGCCGCTGGCGATCAGATTGTTGTCGGCGGCGTACGGGATGAGCGTTTCGCCATTCGGCAGTGTAACCGACGGCACGACCGATGCGCCTGCGTCGGGGCCGGCGATTGCAAGAGCTGTCGTGTGCGCGACTGGATCATAGACGAGTTCAATGAGCGTGCCGTCGTCGAGCGCGCGCGAGATGGTCGGTGTCTTAGGTTGATTGGTGATCATGCGCCTATCGTACGGGGCGCTCGGGAGAGCGGTAGGCGTCACTTTTCGCCGTCCAAAGTGACGCCTGCACAGACATCCTTCGACGCGGCACCATGAGAGGATGACGCCGAGGTCTGAACACCATTACCTTCCATTCGCGATCCCGTTTTCAACGGGCGCGCGTGGCGCGTGGGATTCGCCAAAATGGCCTCGGCGCCGTAGGATTCGGAGTCGTGCTAGGTCGAACGTGCTCACGACCGCAGCGATAGACGACTACCCGGTCGAGGTAGCCCGTTTCTCATCACGCCAGGGACCGTCGAGGAGCTGGAACTCCGACACGTCCCTCGCCACTTCGCCATGATTTCCCTTGAAGACTTCAAGGCGCTGCTCGGTCCGCTTGCCCTGACGCTCACCGACGAGGAAATCGTCGAGTTGCGAACGATGGAATACCAGTTCGCAGACGCCGTCATCGAGTGGTGGTTGCGAAACGGCACCGGGCGAAACGTCGAACCGAGCGATGATGGACAGCGATGACCCAAGAGCGGAGCGCGAGGCGGCCTGCCTCGCGCTCGCATTTTCATTCCAGAAAGCGGGCTATCGCCGAGCGCAGTCCCGCGCGCGGTTCCTGCATCCCTTTCTCCCAGAGCCCGAACGTCCACCGCCGCACGCCGATCAGCTTCGCGGCCTCCGCAAGAGTGAGGCCGCGATTGCGGCGGCGCTGGCGCAGCCGCTCGCCGAGGGGTGCTGCTTGATCCGTACGGAATTCCGGCCTAGTGGCCGTTCTAAGGACCGGGACCCCCGGCACCAAAAAGGGTCTGTGACCCCTGGGTCCCGGCACTCGCCGGGATGAGCGGGTGTTCCTAACCGGTCCAAATCCAACCGATCCTTAATAGGCCGCCGTCGTGAGGGCGCCTGCATCGCCACCCATTGCGGTGACCCATTCCAGCGCGCGGCCGGTCATCATCGCCATGTCCGAGGCCACCGCGACCCAGTCGTAGCCATAGCCGATGAAGCGTTTCACCATCTCCGGGTTAGGGCCGACGATGCCGATCGGCTTGCCGGCGGCGTGGGCGAGTTGGGCCGCCCGTTCGATCTGGGCCTGCACGTCCGGATGGCCGATCTCGCCGATCAAACCCATGGAGGCAGACAGGTCGGCGGGGCCCAGGAACAGGCTGTCGACCCCGTCCACCGCCGCGATCGCCTCCGCCTCGTCGATCGCCGACAAAGTCTCCAGCTGCAGCACCACGGCGATCTGCTCGCCTGCGGTCTTGAAATAATCCGGGACCCGGCCGTAGCGCGAGCCGCGATGCACACCGGCCACGCCGCGCACGCCATCGGGCGGATAGCGGGTGTAGGCGACAGCCGCCTCGGCGTCGTCGGCGTCCTGGATGAAGGGGAACATGACGCTGCGCGCGCCGGCGTCCAGCACCCGCTTGACCAGCACCTGATCGTTCCAGCTCAGCCGCACCAGCGGCTCGGCCGGGGTGCCGGCGATGGCGCGCAGCAGGTCGATGGCGCCGGTCAGCTCGATCGGCACATGTTCCATGTCGACCACCAGAAAGTCGAAGCCGCAGAAGCCCATGGCCTCGGCGGTGGAGGGCGCGCCGGTCATCAGCCAGGTGCCGAGCGGCGGCTTGGCGGGCTTGTCGGTGAGCCAAGCCTTGAAACGATTGGGCTGCATGGGGCGGGCTCCAGATCAGAAAATGGGCGGCTCGGGCACGGGCGCGCGCCCGGCCAGAAAGTCAAAATCGCAACCCTGCGGCGCCTGGCCGACATGGGCCTGGTAGAGGGCGGCGTAGGAGCGCTGATAGGGCGTTTCGGGTGCACGCCAAGCGGCGCGACGATGCGCCAACTCCGCCTCGTCCACCAGCATGTCCAGGGTTCCGGCGGCGACATTGAGGCGGATCATGTCCCCCGTCCTGACCAGGGCCAGCGGGCCGCCGATGGCGGCTTCCGGCGCGGCGTGGACGATGCAGGCGCCGTAGTGGGTGCCGCTCATCCGGGCGTCGGAGATGCGCACCATGTCGCGAACGCCCTTGGCCAGCAGCTTCTTGGGGATCGGCAGATTGCCCCACTCCGGCATGCCTGGCGCGCCCACCGGGCCGGCGTTGCGCAGGATCAGCACCGTGTCCTCGGTGATCTCAAGCTCGGGTTTGTCGATGCTGGCGCTGAGTTCGGCGTGGCTGTCGAACACCAGGGCCGGACCAGTGTGGTCCAGCAGGCGCGGCTCGGCGGCGCTGGTCTTGATGATGGCTCCGTCGGGACAGAGATTGCCGCGCAGCAGAGCCAGCGTCACCCCGCGCGACAGAGGCACGACCGGATTGGCGGCGCCGCGAATGACGTCGTCGTCGAAACATTCCGCGCCAGCGATGGCCTCGCCGAGGGTGCGGCCCTCGACCGTGCGGGCGGTCAGGTCGAGCTCGCTCGACAGTTTGGCCAGCTGCGCGCGCAGGCCCCCGGCGAAGAAGAAGTCCTCCATCAGATATTCGCCCGACGGGAACAGGTTGGCGCAGACCGGAATGCGGGCAGCGGCCTGCGCCAGATCATCCAGGGTCAGAGACACCCCGGCTCGGCCGGCCATGGCGATCAGGTGGATGGCGGCGTTGGTCGAGCCGCCCAGCGCCATATAGGCCACCACCCCGTTCAGGAACGAGGCTCTGGTCAGGAAGTTGGACGGCTTCAGATCCTCCGCCACCATGGCGACGATCCGCTCGCCACAGGCCGAGGCCATTCGCACATGGCCGGAGTCGGCCGCCGGAATCGACGAGGCGCCGGTAAAAGTCAGGCCCATGGCGTCGACGATCGAGGTCATGGTCGAGGCGGTGCCCATGGTGTTGCAGGTGCCGATGGACCGGGTCATTCGCGACTCCAGGTCGATCCAGTCGTCGGCGGTGATGTTGCCGGCGCGAAGCTCGTCCCAGTATTTCTTGGTATGGGTACCGGCGCCCGTCTTGGTCCCGCGCCACTGGCCGTTCGACATCGGTCCGGCGGGGCAATAGATTACCGGGATATCCATGCTGATCGCGCCCATGAGCAGGCCCGGCGTGGACTTGTCGCAGCCGCCCAGCAGCACCGCCCCGTCGATGGGGTGGGAGCGCAACAGCTCCTCCGTCTCCATCGCCAGGAAGTTGCGGTAGAGCATGGTGGTGGGTTTCACCATCACCTCGCCCACCGACATGGCCGGCAGCTCCACCGGATAGCCGCCCGCCAAGAGCACGCCCCGTTTCACCGCCTGCGCCCGGTCGCGCAGATGGATGTGGCAGGGGCTCATCTCGCTCCAGGTGTTGATGATCCCGATCACCGGCCGGCCGAGGAACTCCTCGCGCCGGATGCCCATCTGCTGGGTGCGCTGGCGATGAGCGAAGCCGCGCATGTCCTGGCTGTCGTACCAGCGCTGGCTGCGCCGGGGCCGGTTTGCGGAGCTGTCGCCGTCGTCGGACACCTTGGCCTCTTCCTTCTTGACGGCCGGCCTTGTCTCGGCCAAACCAATCTGCAATGTTGTGTCTTATATAAGACTCATAACCCCAAGCAAGGCTCAGGATGACGGCGCCACACCTGCTCGTACATGCGCACCAAGATAATGTCGGCGTCGTCGTGGTCGAAGACCTGACCGCCGGAACCGACATGTTGTGTGTGATTACCGAAGATAACAGCGACTTTCACGCCACCGCCAACCAGGATGTGCCGATCGGTCATAAGATCGCCCTGGCGGACCTCGCCGTCGGCGACACGGTGATCAAGTATGGCCAGGACATCGGCCGCGTCGTCGCCGCGATCAGACAAGGCGACCACGTCCACACCCACAACCTCAAGACCAAGCGCTGGTAGGACCCCATGGATCTGTCAAAGAAGACCGTCTGGGCCTGGCGCCGCGAGAACGGCCGCGTCGGCATCCGCAACTATGTCGCCATCCTGCCGCTGGACGACATCTCCAACGCCGCTTGCGAGGCCGTCGCCGCCCATATCCAGGGCACCATCGCCCTGCCGCACGCCTATGGCCGGCTGCAGTTCGGCGAGGACCTTGATCTGCACTTCCGCACCATGATCGGCACGGGCGCCAACGCCAATGTCGCCGCCTGTATCGTCATCGGCATCGAAGGCGGCTGGACCCAAAAGGTGGTCGACGGCATCGCCGCCACCGGCAAGCCGGTGGCCGGCTTCTGGATCGAAGGTAATGGCGACATCGCCACCGTGGCCGCCGCGTCGCGCAAAGCCAAGGAATTCGTCCATTGGGCCTCGGAACAGGTGCGGGTGGAATGCCCGCTGACCGACGTCTGGATCGCGGCCAAGTGCGGGGAGAGCGACACCACCACCGGCCTGGCCTCCTGCCCCACTGTCGGCAACATGTATGACAAGCTGGTGCCGCTGGGCCTCTATGGCTGCTTCGGCGAGACCTCCGAGCTGACCGGCGCCGAACATCTGGCGGCGGCCCGCGCGGTCTCCCCCGAGATCAGCGCCAAGTTCATGAAGACCTGGTCGGCCTACCAGAACGACGTCATCGAGGCGCACAAGACCTCCGACCTCTCTGACAGCCAGCCCACCAAGGGCAATATCGCCGGCGGCCTGACCACCATCGAGGAAAAGGCCCTGGGTAACCTGGAGAAGATCGGCAAACAGGTGAAGTTCATCGACGTGCTGGAGCCCGCCGAGGCGCCTGGGCGCGGCGCCGGCCTCTACTTCATGGACACTTCTTCGGCGGCGGCGGAATGCTGTACGCTGCAGGCGGCGGCCGGCTATGTGCTGCACATCTTCCCGACCGGACAGGGCAACGTGATCGGCAATCCGATCATGCCGGTGATCAAGGTCACGGGTAATCCCAAGACCGTGCGGCTGATGAGCGAACATATCGACGTGGACGTCTCCGGCGTGGTACGGCGCGAACTGACCATCGACCAGGCCGGCGACAGCCTGATCGACATGATCGTCCGCACCTCCAACGGCCGCTCGACGGCGGCCGAGGCGCTGGGCCACCGCGAGTTCGTGATGACCAAGCTTTACCGCAGCGCGTGACGCGTGGCGGCTACGGACACCTCGCCGACCCTCAGCCTGTCTGACGCGTGGGCGCTGGCCGCTCGCGCGCTTCAGGCCAATGGCGCCAGCGTGGCCCACGCCGCCTCGACCGCCGCGGCCCTGGTCGCGGCCGAGGCGGATGGGCAGGCCGGGCATGGCCTGACCCGGGTCGCCAGCTACAGTGCGCAACTCCGCGCCGGCAAGGTCGACGGCCAGGCCGTTCCGGTCATGACCAAGACCCGCGCCGCCGCGATCCGCATCGACGCCAAGGGCGGCCTCGCCTATCCGGCGCTGGACCTCGCCATCGACAGTCTGGCGCCGTTGGCGCGGGAGGCAGGCGTGGCGACGGCGGGTATCTATGCCTCGCACCACATCGGCCAGGCCGGGCGTACGGTGGAACGGCTGGCGGACCAGGGACTGGTCGCTCTCGTCGTCTCCAACACGCCGCAGGCCATGGCCTTCCATGGTGGCGCGAAGCCCATGATGGGCACCAACCCCCTGGCCTTCGCCGCACCGCTCAGCGGCCGCGCGCCGCTGGTCATCGACATGGCCCTGACCCTGGTCGCCCGCAGCAAGATTGTCGCGGCGCAGAAGGCCGGCCAAGCCATCCCCGCCGATTGGGCTACCGACGCGGACGGCAAGCCGACCACCGATCCGGCGGCGGCTCTGGCTGGCGCGCTGGCGCCGGCCGGCGGCGCCAAGGGGGCGGCGTTGGCGCTGATGGTGGAGATCCTCTGCGGCGCGCTGGCGGGCGGGGCCTATGGCTGGGAAGCCAGCTCCTTCCTGGACGACAAGGGTCCGTCGCCTTCGGTCGGCCAGGTGATCTTAGCCCTTGATCCAATGGCCTTCGCCGGCCCTGGCTTCACAGGCCGCATGACGGCGCTGGCGGAAACCATGACCGCCGAAGACGGCGTTCGCCTGCCGGGCGACCGGCGCCTCGTCAGCCGCGCTAACGCGAAGGCTCAAGGCTTGCAATTAAGTGCGGTCTTATATTCTGAATTGCTTAATCTCGCCGGAGACTCCCGATGAGCGACATCGTCATCAGCGAGTTCATCGACGAAGCCGCCATCGCCGAAACCTTCGCCGGCCGCGACGTGCTGTATGATCCGGCCCTGGTCGACAAGCCGGCTGAGCTCGCCGCCGCCCTCGCCGACTGCCGCGCTTTGTTGGTCCGCAATCGCACCCAGGTGCGCGGCGCCTTGCTGGAGGCCGCGCCGAACCTGAAAGTGGTCGGCCGGCTGGGCGTGGGCCTGGACAATATCGATATGGACGCCTGCGCCGCGCGGGGGATCGAGGTGCGGCCGGCCAACGGCGCCAACGACCTGTCCGTCGCCGAATACGTGATCACCGCCGCCATGATGCTGCTGCGCCGGGCCTGGCTCTCCACCGACAAGGTGATCGCCGGCGAATGGCCGCGCATGGCGATGATCGGCCGCGAGCTGGACGGCAAGCGAATAGGTCTGGTCGGCTTCGGCGCCATCGCCCGCCTCACCGCCGCCAAGGCCAGGGGCCTGGGCATGACCATCGCCGGCTACGACCCCTTCCTGCCCGAGGACCATGCGGCCTGGGCCGGCGTAGAGCGGCTCGACCTGAAGACCCTGCTGGCCGCCAGCGACGTGGTCAGCCTGCACACCCCGCTCACCGCCGAAACCCGCCGGATGATCGACACGGCGGCCATCGCCGCGATGAAGCCCGACGCCATCCTGATCAACACCGCGCGCGGCGGGGTGGTCGACGAGGCGGCCCTGTGCGCAGCGCTCAAGGCCGGCAAGCTGGGCGGCGCGGCGCTGGATGTGTTCGAGACCGAGCCGGTCACGGTGGCCTCCGGCGTCATGTTCCAGGGCGTCCCCAATCTGATCCTCACGCCCCACATCGCCGGCGTCACCGACGAGTCCAATGTCCGCGTCAGTGCGGTCACCGCCAAGGCGGTCGCGGAGGTTCTGGACAGGTGAGCACCGACCTCGACACCGACACGGCCTCGGCCCAGCGCATCTTCGACTCCTACGACGGAATGGAAGGCCTGGCCGGAGACCGCGCCGCGCCCGCAAGCGCTGTCTCGGCCGGGCCATCGCGGCTGGCGCGCGGACGAGCGGTCTTCGTCCGCATCTATCCCGGCCTGCTGGCCGCCGGCACCGTGGCCCTGGCCGCCACTTGGCTGTCGCAACAGTACAAGGCGCCGGTGATGCTGTTCGCCCTGCTGATCGGCATGGCCTTCCACTTCCTGCACGAGGAAGGCCGCTGCATCGCCGGGATCGAGGTCTCGTCCAAGACCATCCTGCGGATCGGCGTGGCGCTGCTGGGCGCGCGGATCACCGTCAGCCAGATCATGGGCCTGGGCTGGATGCCGATCGTCACCGTGGTGGTGGGCGTCGTCAGCACCATCGGCCTGGGAACCGTCGCGTCGCGCTGGCTTGGCCTGAAGCGATCCTTTGGCATTCTTTCCGGCGGCGCGGTGGGCATCTGCGGCGCCTCGGCGGCCCTGGCGATCGCGTCCGTGCTGCCCAAGGACGAGGACGCCGAGCGCGACACCATTCTTACAGTGGTCCTGGTCACCGCCCTGTCGACCCTGGCGATGATCCTCTATCCGATCCTGGCCGTCAGCCTGGGCCTGACCCACATCCAGTCCGGCGTCTTTCTCGGCGGCACCATCCATGACGTCGCCCAGGTGGTCGGCGCCGGCTATTCCATCTCGCCCCAGACCGGCGATGTCGCCACCTATGTGAAGCTGCTGCGCGTCAGCATGCTGCTGCCGGTGGTCTTCTCCATCGCCTTCCTGATGCAGCGCGGTTCCGGCGCGAGCGCGGGGCCGAAGCCGCCGGTGCCGATGTTCCTGATCGGCTTTGCGGTCCTGGTCGCCATCAACAGCCTGGGATGGCTGCCCAAGACGGTGACCAGCGGCGCCTCGGTGCTGTCGAACTGGTGCCTGGTGATGGCCATCTCCGCGCTCGGCATGAAGACCTCCTTCAAGGCCCTGGTCACCGTCGGCTGGCGGCCCGTTGGCCTGATGATCGCCGAGACGGTATGGATCGGCGCGCTGGTGCTATCGGCCGTCCTGATCGCCCGGCCGGGATAAGATTGTAGAAGGCTGCCCCCATGAAACCCTCCGACTTCACCTCAGCCTATATCGGCGGCCAATGGGTTTCGGGGGCCAAGACCTTCGCGGTCACCAACCCCGCCACCGGCGTGGTCATCGCCGAGGTGGCCGACCTGACGCCGGCCGACGTACAGACCGCCATCGACGCCGCCGAAGCGGCCCTGCCCGGCTGGTCGGCGACCACCCCGCATGAGCGGGGCGTGATCCTGCGCCGCTGGGGCCAGCTGCTCATGAGCCATCAGGAAGACTTGGCCCAGCTGATGACCGCCGAACAGGGCAAGCCCCTGGCCGAAGCGCGGGGCGAGGTCGCGACCGGCGCCAGCTACATCGACTGGTTCGCCGAGGAGGCCAAACGGGCCTATGGCGACGTCATCCCCTCCATCGTGGCCGGCAAGCGCTACCTGACTCTGCGCCAGCCCTCGGGCGTCACCGCGTCGATCACGCCCTGGAACTTCCCCATCGCCATGCTGACCCGCAAGGCCGGCGCGGCCATCGCCGCCGGCTGCACCATGGTCGCCAAGCCCGCCGACGAGACGCCCCTATGCGCCCTGGCCCTGGCCAAGCTGGGCGAGGAAGCCGGGCTGCCGCCGGGCGTGTTCAACGTGGTCACCACCACCGACGCCGCCGGCGCCGGCAAGGCGCTGTGTGACAGCCCGGTGGTGCGGGTGTTGTCCTTCACCGGCTCGACCGCGGTCGGCAAGCTGCTCTATCGCCAGTGCGCCGGCACGGTGAAGAAGCTGGGCCTGGAGCTGGGCGGCAATGCGCCGGTGCTGGTGTTCGACGACGCCGACCTCGACAAGGCCGTCGCCGGGGTCATCGCCGCCAAGTTCCGCAACGCCGGCCAGACCTGCATCTGCGCCAACCGCGTCTTCGTCCAGACCGGGATTTATGACGCCTTCGCCGCGAAGTTGGCCGAGGCGGCGAGCAAGTTGACCGTCGGCCCCGGCGTGAAGGCCGGCGTCGCTATCGGCCCGCTGATCAACCAGGACGCCCTGGAGAAGGTCGAACGCCTGGTCGGCGACGCGGTGGGTCACGGCGCCAAGGCGCTCACCGGCGGCTCAGCGCATCCCCTGGGCGGCCTGTTCTACGAACCCACCGTGCTGACCGACGTCGTCGCGCCCATGGGCGTGCTGAAGGAGGAGATTTTCGGCCCCGTCGCGCCGCTGATCCGCTTCGAAACCGAGGCGCAGGGAATCGCCATGGCCAACGACTCCACCGTGGGCCTGGCCGGCTATGTCTTCACCCGCGACATCGGCCGCACCTTCCGCGTGGTCGAGGCGCTGCAATGCGGCATCGTCGCGGTGAACGACGGCCTGCCCACGGTGGCCGCGGCGCCGTTCGGCGGGGTGAAGGAGTCCGGGCTGGGCCGCGAGGGCGGTCATCAGGGGCTCGAGGAGTATTTGGACACCAAATACGTGTGCATCGGGATTGGGTGAGAGCCGGTGGCAGGTTCTTCAGGCCGCTTCGGGTCAGTCGAACCGCCGGCGCTCGCCCCCTCCGTCAAAACGTTTCGCTACGCTACACGTTTTGCCACCTCCCCCGCTGCGCTTCGCTTGCATGGGAGGAGAAGCGCGCGCTGACTTTCTCCTCCCCCGTGAGCACAGCGAAACGGGCGGAGGTGGCGCGGCGCTGAAGCGTAGCGAAAGCGACGTGACGGAGGGGGCGAGCGCCGGCCAATTGATGTGCACCCGATCTACATGTGATCTAAGACGCGGCTCCAGCAAACATCAGGCTCCTCATGCGGCAAGGTCTCGTCACCATCGGCCTCACCACCCTGGACGTGGTGGCTCGACCTATCGACGCCTTGCCGGACAGCGAGGGCACGCATCTGGTCGACGGCATCGCCATCGCTCCAGCCGGCACGGCGGGCGGTGCGGCCTATGTGGCGGCCAGGCTGGGCTTAAAGGTCAAGCTGGTCTCGGCGGTGGGCGACGATCTGGCCGGGCGGATGGTGCGGCTGGCTTATGAGGAAGCCGGCGTGGATGTCAGCCTGCTGGAAACCCAGGCCGGCGTTCCGACCTCGACCACGGTGCTGGCGGTGGACAGCCAGGGGCGACGGCCCAACTTCCATGCTGTCGGCGCGGGGGGCTCGGCGGGGGTGAGCGAAGCGGTCCTGGACGCGGCGCGCGGCGCCAAGTTCCTGCACTATGCCGGCATCGGCGGGCGCAATCTCGACAAGGGCCCCGGCGCCGATCTGGTGCGCCAGGCCAAGGCCGCTGGCGCCATCGTCACCTGCGATCTGATCTCGCCTCGCCGCTCGGCGATGGACGAGTTGAAGACCCTGGCGCCGAACCTGGACTACTTCATCCCCAGCGCCGCCGAGGCGAGCTTCCTCACGGGCCTGGAGGACCTGCAGGCGGCGGCGGACGTCTTCCTCGATCTCGGCGCCCGCAACGTGATCATCAAGAAGGGCCGCCACGGCTCACTGCTGCGGCTGGACGGCGCACGGACCACCCTGCCCGCCTTTGTCATCACCCCGGTCGACACGACCAGCTGCGGCGATAGCTTCTGCGCCGGCTTCATCGCCGCCCTGGATCGCGGCTGGACGCCGATCGAAGCGGCCCGCTTCGCCACCGCGACGGCGGCGTTGGTGGCGCAGGGGTTGGCGACGCTGGGCAAGCTGGAAAGCTTCGACGCGACGGTCGCCGCGATGAAACAGATGACGCCCGCCGAGGAACACGCATGAGCAACCCGCCCGACGAAGCCGACCTGCGCCGCCGCGCGGTGGATGTGATGCAGGCCATGGACGCGCGAGGGCTCAATCGCGGCACCAGCGGCAATGTCTCGGTGCGCTTTGGCAAGGGCCTGCTGGTGACGCCCAGCGGCATTCCGGCGAGCCGGCTGAGCCCCGATCAGATGGTCCCCGTCGCGGCCGACGGCTCGACGCCCGAGGGTTCGCTGAAGCCCTCCAGCGAATGGCGGATGCACCAGCGTCTCTTGGAAAAGCGCCCCGACGCCCGCGCCGTGGTCCACTGCCATTCGCGCCACGCCACCATCCTGGCCTGCGCCGGCAAGCCGATTCCGGCGCTGCATTATATGGTCGCCGTGGCCGGCGGCGCCTCGGTGCCGGTGGCGCCCTACGCCACCTTTGGCTCGACCGAACTGGCGGACGCCGTGGTCGAGATGCTGGACGGCCGCTACGCCGCCCTGATGGCCAACCATGGCCAAGTCGTCGTCGGTCGCAGCCTGGAAGCGGCCCTGGCCATCGCCGAAGAGGTCGAGGAACAGGCGGCGGTCTATTGGGGGACCCTGGCCATCGGCGGCCCGAACCTGCTGAGCGAGGGCCAGATCGGCGAGGTCCTGGAGCAGTTCAAGGGTTATGGGCAGAAGCGGTAGGGCGACGACCGTGCGTCCTTCGAGGCTCGCCTTTGGCTCGCGCCTCAGGATGAGGACCTTTTGTGAAGGCCATCTCTCTTCCTCATCCTGAGGCGCCCGCGCCAGCGGGCCTCGAAGGACGCACCAGGCGGCGCCTCTAGATTTAAGCGTTCTCCGCCACCGGAGCCTCAGCCAGCGCCGGATAGTCGGTGTATCCCCGCTCATCCGGCGAATAGATGGTCTGCGGAACCAGGTCGTTTAGCGGCGCTCCGGTGCGCAGGCGCAGCGGCAGGTCGGGGTTGGCGATGAAGGCCTTGCCGAAGGCCACCGCGTCGGCGATCCCGGCGTCCAGCGCCGCCTGAGCGCTTTCGCCGGTGAAGCCCTCGTTGGCGATATAGACGCCGCCGAACGCCTTGCGCAGGTCCGGGCCCAGGCTGTCGGCCGCCTGGTGTTCACGGGCGCAGATGAAGGCGATGCCGCGCTTGTCCAGTTCCTTGACCGCATAGCCGAAGGTGGCAGCCAGGTTGCTGTCGCCCATGGAGTGGGAGTCCGCCCGCGGCGCCAGATGCATGCCGACCCGGTCGCGGCCCCAGACGGAGATGGCGGCGTCGGTGGCTTCCAGTAGCAGGCGGGCGCGGTTCTCGATCGGGCCGCCGTATGCGTCGGTGCGGGTGTTGGAGCCGTCCTGCAGGAATTGGTCGAGCAGATAGCCGTTGGCGCCGTGCAGTTCGACGCCGTCGAACCCGGCGGCCTGGGCGAATTCGGCGCCCTGGCGATAGGCCTCGATCACGCCGGGAATTTCGTCCAGCGCCAGCGCGCGGGGCGTCGGATAGGCGCGCTCGGGACGCAGCAGGCTGACGTTGCCCTTGGCCGCAATGGCGCTGGGCGCCACGGGCGGGCGCCCGTCGTGGAAGGAGGGGTCCGAGATGCGGCCGACATGCCAGAGCTGCATGAAGATGCGCCCGCCGGCGGCCTTCACCGCCTTGGTGACCAGCTTCCAGCCCTCCACCTGCTCCGGCGACCAGACGCCCGGCACGCCTTGATAGCCGATGCCTTGCGGGGTCACCGGCGTCGCCTCGGAGATGATCAGGCCCGCGGATGCGCGCTGGGCGTAGTAGTCGGCCATCAGGGCGTTGGGGATGTGGGTCTCGCCAGCCCGCAACCGCGTCAGCGGCGCCATGACGACGCGGTTGGGCAGATCGAGATCGCCGATGCGAAGCGGATCGAACAGGCTGGGCATGGGCGGGTCCTTGGTCTGGGTCGTGAACGGATTTGGAAAAGCTTCCCCTTGTGGGGATTTGGCGTCAAACCCGGCCTGCGCAAGCGCGGGGACCATCCGGTAATTCTGAAGGTGGATGCACGAAATCTAGGTCGACAGCGCGGATGAAGCCCACAGGTCGGCCATACCGTTTCGCAGAAAATCTCGATGCGGCGCCCCTAGGGAACCTCGCTTCGGTGGTTGACGAGACCGCCTCGCCCCGGCTCTGATAGGGGCGAAGCTCCGAAACGGGAGCAGGGAGAGGAAACACATGGCCGCCAAAAGCTTTCCGGTGGAAGCCAGCCACATCCTGATGTTCGCCCGCTCGGTGGGCGACGACAATCCGGTCTATAGCGACGCCGAGGCGGCGAAGAAGACCGAGGCCGGCAGCATCATCGCCCCGCCCACCTTCGCCCAGGCCAGCGCCCAGTTCGATCCGGACTACGGTCTGCGGCCCAAGATCGGCAAGCCCTGGTTCGGCTCCGGCAAGGAGCCCACCGGCATCAAGCGCGAACCCGGCGGCGGCGGCGGCGGGGGTGGCGGGGGCGGCCTGCATGCCGAGCAGCACTTCGAATACCATCGCCACCTGAAGCCCGGCGACGTCCTGACGGCGACCACCTCCCCCGGCAAGACCTGGGAGAAGGAAAGCGCCCGCGCCGGCAAGCTGGTCTTCTCCGAAAGCGTCACCGAATACCGCGACCAGAACGGCGAACTGGTCATCACCGCGCGAGGCGTCGGTGTCCGCACCGAACGTCCCGTCGACGCGAAGAGCTGAGGAGCAACGACAATGGCTTTGAGCGCCAAGAAGCTGAAGGTGGGCGACGCCCACACCGCCCGCCTGGTCGAGGACCTGAAGCGCACCCAGATCGTCCAGTATGCGGGCGCGTCCGGCGACTATAATCCGCTACACACCGACGAGGTCTTCACCACCAAGGTGGCCGGCTATCCGTCGGTGTTCGCCCACGGCATGCTGACCATGGGCATGACCGGCAAGATGCTGACCGACTATGTCGGCGACGCGCGTCTGACCAAATACGGCGTCCGCTTCACCAACCAGGTCTGGCCAGGCGACACCCTGGACTCCACGGCCACGGTGAAGGAGGTCAAGGACGAAGACGGCCAGAAGATCGCCGTTTTCGACGTCTCCACGGTCAACCAGAATGGTGTGGTGGTGGTGAGCGGATACGCCGAGGCGCGGGTGGACGACTGAGAGTCTGAATGCGGGTTGCGCTCTGTGCGTCCTTCGAGGCTCGCCTACGGCTCGCACCTCAGGATGAGGACTTTTTGTGAAGCCAATTCGTCTCCCTCATCCTGAGGCGCCCGCGTCAGCGGGCCTCGAAGGACGCACGGGCAGTGTCCATTCCCGTGGGTCCCGGCATTCGCCGGGATGAGCGGATATAATTTGAGCCCCTAAACCAGCCGCAAATCCACCGGCGGCGCCTGCGGGAACACGGCTTCCAGCCGCGCGCCATCCAGCCCGTAAAGCCGCTGAAACAAACCGCCGAACAGGGCGCGGTATTCGGTCAGCACGGGATAGTCGCGGTTCTGGTTCAGGCTGGCCTGGGTGACGGCGGCCTGGCGGCCGAGCATGCGGCCGCCGTTCACCTTGCCGCCCATGACCCAGTAGACGCTGCCATGACCGTGGTCGGTGCCCCTGTCGCCATTCTCATGAAAGGTGCGGCCGAACTCGGAGATGACCACCACCACGGAGTTGTTCCAGTCATCCGGGCCGATTTCGTCGGCATAGCCGGCGAGGCCGCGTCCCAGCTCGCCCAGGCGGCCGGCGAGATAGCCCTGGGCACCCCCCTGGTTCACATGGGTGTCCCAGCCGCCGACATCGACGAAGCCAACGTTGAACTGGGTCTTCATCAGCCGCGCGATCCGCCGCGCCGACAGCTCGAACCCCTTGGGCGAGACCGCGCCGCGATTGGCGGCGACCATCTCGGCGGAAACGGAGCGATAGACCTCGTCGCGGACCTGAAAGCCCTCGCTGACCGATGTGGCCAGGGGCTGGCCCTGATACATCTGCTCGATCAGCTTGGCCTGGCGATCGTCGATCCCGGGCTTGCCGGAGACGTTGACGCTCATGTTCGGCACGGCACCACCGCCCCGGAAGGTCAGCGGCAACTGGTCGGTGAAGGCGATCGGCTGAGCGCCCGAAAGCTGGGTCGCCAGGCGGCTCATGAAGCCGGAGCCATAGTCGCGCGGCCCCTGCAAGGGCTGGCCGAGCTCTATGGTGTCCTGGGTCTCGAAATGGCTGCGGGTCAGGTCGTCGGTCCCGGCGAAGGGGACGAAGGCGATCTGCTTCTGCCGCCAGAGCGGATAGATCGAATCCTTCAAGGCCGGGTGCAGGCCCCAGTCCGCATCCAGGACGAGCGCCGAGTTGGGGTTGGCCGGATCGGGCTTGGGCACGGCGATGGTCGGCCGGGACTGGTAGTAGAAGTCCGCGCCCACCGGGATCACCACATTGGCGGCGTCATAGGCCCCGCGCAGGAAGACCACCAGGAGCCGGGTCTTGGCCTGGGGCGCGGCCCAGACGTGGCCGGCGGCGATGGCCGGAAAGGCCGCGGCGGCGCTGGCGATGAAATGTCGACGAAGCATGGCGGGCACCTAACGACGCATGAACTCGGGGGACGACAGCAGCAGCGTGTTCCAATCCTGCGCCGAGGTCGCCTGGTCGAGGGCGTTGCGCGTCGGCGGGCTCAGGGTCTGGGCGATGGACTGGTAGTAGAGGGCGTTCTGCAACTGCGGAAAGCCGGGATGGTCGCCGGCGCCGGGCTGGTCAGGCTTGAACAGGCCATAGGAGCCGGAGCCGATCTGGCGGGCGATCTCGAACCGGGTCGACATCTGGCCCGGACTGTCCCAGGCCGCCGAGGTCATCGCAAAGCCGTCCGGCGTTTCGTGATTATAGAAGCCCTCGGCCAGGCGACCCACCCAGTTCTGCACCGGGCCGGTGTTGAGGATCACCCGGTCGCCATAGGCCAGACGCACGGACGAGATCACATAGTGGACCGGGTCCTTGAACCGGGTTCCCAGCGAGGCCTTGAACTCCGGCGAACGGAACAGGGTCTGCAGCACGGCGGCGATGTCGCCGTCGCTGTGCTGGAAGCTGGCGGCCATCCGCTGCACCAGGGCCGGCGGCGGATTGTCGGAGACCATGTAGGTGGCGATCTGCGTGGACACATGCCGCGCGGTGGCGGGGTCGCGGGCGAGGATATCCAGCGCCTGCTCCACCTCGCCAAAGCCCGCGCCCTTGATAACATGGCCCAGGAAGACCTTGTCGCCATAGTCGTGTCGAGCCGGGTTAAACTCAAACAGGCCCTCGCGGATCAGCTGGCCCTGCAGCTCGGGCTTGAGATGCGGATTGTCCGGCTTGGTGTCTATCCCGACGCCGGTCAGAATCCGCGCCAGTTCCTGCACGTCCTTCTGCGAATAGCCGGCGCCCACGCCCAGGGTGTGTAGCTCCATGATCTCGCGGGCGTAGTTTTCGTTGATGTGGTTCGCCGCATTGTCGGCGTTGTCGAGATAGCGAAGCATGGCCGGATGCTTCAGCGTGGCCTCGAGCAGGTCGCGGAAACGGCCCAGGGCGTGGGGCCGGATCGCCCGGTCCACATAGTCGCCGATCATCGGGCGGATGTTGGCCTTGTATTCGTGCACATTGAAATGGTTGAACCAGAACCAGGTCATTTGTTCCTTGAGCTGGTCTGGCGAATAGAGATCGCGCAGGATCTCCCGGGTCGCGGCCTGTTTAGCCGTCGCGGTCATCGCCTGTTGGTAGGCTTGTTGCGCCGCCTTCTTCTGATCCGGATCGGTCAGGGCATTGGCGGCCTTGTTCTGCGCGTCCAGGTCCACCACCAGCTGGGCCATCGGCTCGCTGGAGATGGGCAGGGCGTCGATCTGGGCCTGCACTGCCGGCGGCAGGGCGTCATCGGCGCCCGGATGCAGCTGGCGCGCCAGCCAGCGATCCGGCCCAATGGCCTCGATCTCGGCGGCGCTGGCCGGTGTCGCACCCCAGGTCACACGATTGAGCAGGGCCAGGGTCTGGGCCTGATCGGGCGCGGCGCGGGCGGGCGTCGTCGCCAGCGCTGCTGCGCTGACCGCCAAACCCAAACCTGCCCCCAGTTGAAGCGTTCGACGCATCGATCGTCCCTCACTGGACATCCCAACCGTTGAAGCCTGCTTTCGCTCCGAGATGGATCATGACCGATCACGGTTGACCGATCGTCCACCTCTGGGCCGAAATCCCGGTGTTTGTTGGGCGTTGGCGCAGGTTTGCCCGAGCGCACCTGAATGGCGGATGAGCAGCGCTTTAAGGGAAGGCTCCCCACACTCTTCCTCATCCTGAGGTGCGAGGCGTAGCCGAGCCTCGAAGGACGCACGGAGCCGCCACCGCGTCCTTCGAGGCCCGCTACGCGGGCGCCTCAGGATGAGGAGCTTTGTGCAGGTCGCATAGCTCGGGTGAGCGCGATGAGGACTTTCTTGGCGCCGCCCAGGTTTTGCGCCATAACGCCCTCGGACCTTTGAGGAGCCTGACGCCTCGTATGACGAGCCGCCTGGACATCGCCGGACACGCCGCCTGCGGGATCACCCGCGGGACCGTCGCCGCGCGCTCCAAAACCATGTCCATTATGATGATGATTACCCCCTGCTTTGCAGGAACGGGGCGACAGCGCGCGATCTAACCGCCGCCGGTTCGCAAGGCTAAAAGCCACCCCGCTCCTGATAAAGGCGCGGGGTTTTTTGTTGCGCCGGCGGTCCTTCACTCCCAACCAAAAGGACCTCCAGATGACCAAGACCAAGCCGATTTCCGATCCGACCAGCCTCCAGCCGGGAGGGCGCGACCATGTATGACGCCGCCCTTCTGCCTGTGACCGAACAGGTCCATCTGGTGCTGATCTCCACCAGCTCGCCATCGCCCTGCCTCGAGGCCGTCTCCGACGCCCTGACCCGGGTCGGCGCCCAGCTTCGCCAGCTCAGCCTGCGGGCTGTCGGCGACCGGTTCGAGGCGACCTTGCGCCTGACCGGGGTCGACGAGGACGGCGCCGAGCGCTGCGCCTCCATCGTTCGCGCGGCGCGGGGCGTCAGCCTGGTCAGCCTCGAACACCAGCTGCTCAAACCGTGACCCAGGTCGCGGCGGAGGCCAAACTCGACGAGCAGCTGTTCATTGTCGACGCCCCGGACAGCGACGACGCCTTGATGCGCGTGCTGGGGTGTTTCGCGGTTCAGCAGGCCAGGCTGGTAGACACCCGGGCGGTGGTCGATGGTGCGCGCCTATCCATGCGTATCGTCGCCCAGGGCCTGAGCGCGGCCCGGGTCGACCAGTTGCGGCGAAGGATCAGCGAACTGCCCCTCGCGGCCACCGTCTCGGTGGGCTGGCGAAGCAAGCCGGCCGCCTGAGTCCAGTGGCGTGTCAGGCCGCTTGGGCCTTGGCCGTCCGCCGCCCCACGAGAAAGTAGACCACCAGTCCGATCAGGTTCCAGGCCAGGAAGAAGAGCTGAGTCTTGGTCTGCAGATTGAGGATCAGATAGAGGCAGCCGAGAATGCCGATGGGGCCGATGACCCAGGCGAAGGGCATACGATAGACCCGGTGCTGATCGGGCGCCCGGCGGCGCAGGATCAGCATGCAGACCGATACGGCGATGAAGGCCGTCAAGGTGCCGGCGTTGGCCAGGGACGCGATCTGGTCAAGGGGCGCCAGACCCGCCAGCAGCGCCACGGCGGTGGCGGTGACCAGGGTCATCAGCACAGGGGTCTTGGTGAACCGGTTCACCCGGGCCAACCGCTCCGGCAACAGGCCATCGCGGGCCATGACGAAGAATATCCGGCTCTGGCCGAACAGGAAGGCCAGGATCACCGTCGGGATGGCGATCACCGCCGCCGCGCCGATGGCGACGGCCGCGCCGCCGTGGCCGAGCTGGCGCAGGATCAGGGCCAGCGGCTCTGTGCTGCCGACGAAGTTGGCGAAATAAGTCGATCCTACCGCGCTGGCCGCCACGGCGACATAGACCACCGTGCAAACCACCATCGAGCCGATGATGCCGATGGGCAGATCGCGATCGGGGTTCTTGGTCTCCTCCGAGGCGGTCGACAGGGCGTCGAAACCGTAGAAGGCGAAGAAGATAATCGCCGCGGCGGCCATCACCCCGTGCTTGGCCCCATCCATCTCATGGGCGCCGAAGCCATAGGGCATGAAGGGATGGAAGTTGGCCGGATTGAAGCGGGGCGCGGCGTAGAAGATGAAAACGCCGAGCGCCACCATCTTTATCGCCACCAGCACGGCGTTCACGGTCGCGCTTTCGCGGGTGCCGGCGATCAAGAGCCCCGCGACCACATAGATGATGATCATGGCCGGCAGATTGACCACCCCGCCCGCTAGAAGACCAACGGTCAAGGCGTGGGGCAGGTGAATACCGATCGCATTCAGAAAGCCCACCGCATAACCCGACCATCCCACGGCCACGGCGCTGGTGCCGACCGAATATTCCAGGATCAGGCTCCAGCCGATCACCCAGGCGAAGATCTCGCCCAGCACCACATAGCTGTAGGTGTAGGCGCTGCCCGAGGTGGGGATCATGGTCGCGACCTCGGCATAGGCCAGGGCCGCGCAGGCGCAGACCGCGCCGGCGATCAGGAAGGACAGGATCACCGCCGGCCCCGCCAGGTTCGCGCCGACTCCGGTGAGGGTGTAGATGCCGGTGCCGACAATGGCGCCAACGCCCAGGCCGATCAGGTGCCACCAGCTCAGCGTCGGCTTCAGCCGCTGGTCGGGCCGAAACTCATCCAGCGACACCGCCTTGCGGCGCATCAAGCCGTTCATCAATGGAGCGCCCCAAAGTGTCCTGCGTGATAAGTTTACACAGGTCGTCGCGGGGTCATAGGCCCGTTATTCCTTAGCCGGCAACGGCTGGCGTATCCGTCATGACCAGGATGTCGCCCACGGAGGCGTCGAAGTGACCATCCATGGCGGCGGCCGCGGCCGCCGGATCCTGCGCCTGGATGGCCAGGGCGATGGCGCGGTGCTGGTCGATGATGCTCGCACGCTGCTCCGGCGTAGTCCGGGTGCGCCAGGCGGTCGGGACGGCGACTTCCATCAAGGGGCCGAACGAGCCGACGATCTGCACGAACAGGGCGTTGTGGCTGGCCTGGGCGATGGCGCTGTGCAGGGCGATGTCGTGGCGGGTGGTTTCGGCAAGATCGGCGGCGGCGGCCATGGCGTCGGCGAGCGCCACGATGTGCGCCGCTTCTTCCGCCGTACGCGAGATGGCCGCCAGGGCGGCGGTGCGCAGTTCGATGGTCCGGCGCACGTCCCAGACCTCCGGCACGGTGATCTGGGCGGTCCCGACAGCATGGTTCAGCGAGGCGGCGAACACCGAGCCATCCATGGCCGCCACGCGGGGTTTGCGCCCATTGCCGACATCGATAAGGCGCAGGGCGGCCAGGGCGCCGAAGGCTTCGCGCATCACGGCCCGGCTGACGCCCAGCTCGTTGGCGAAATGGGCTTCGCCCGGCAGGGTCTCGCCGACACGCATGGCTCGGTCGCGAATATGGTCCGTCACCACGCGCATGGCGCGATGCACCAGCGAGCCGTCCCCTGTCGCGCCCTGCGGCATCGGCCGCTCCGTCACCATCGAATCTGCTCCGCTGGATTACAGGGTTCGGGGGCCTGCGCCTACGCCGCCACGCCGATCGCGCGATAGTCGGACGGCGAACGCCCGAAATGCCGGCCGAAGGCGCGGGAAAAGCTGGCGTTGTTGAGGTAGCCACTCTCGTAGCCGATGGAGGAAACGGGCAGGTCGGTGGTCAACAACAGGCGTCGCGCCTCCAGCAGACGCCGTTCGGCCAGAGCCTCGGCGATGCTGCAGTTGAACATCTCGCGGAAGCCCCGTGTCAGCTTGGCCCGGTTAAGGCCGCAGGCGCGGGCGATCTGGTCGAGGGTCAGTTTCTCGCTCCAGCGTTCGTCGATCATCCGCCGCGCGGCGATCAGGCGACGGCTGTCGGCTTCGGAGCGGGCGCCGTCGCAACCGGTGGCGACCAGGTCTCCCTGTTCGAACAGCCGGACGGTCTCGCAGGCCAGTTCGATGCTCTTGGCCAGTCGGTAGGTGGTGCGGGCCTCGCCGCCCGCCGGCGGATCGCACAGCATGCGGACGATGGCGCGAAGCTCGCAGGGAAGATGGAAGCAGGCCTGATTGGACCGGATCAGGGCCTGACCGCCCAGACGCGCCAGGGCGGCTCGGTCCACCAACAGGACGACATCGAGACACTCGACGTCGGACATTGGGTTAAGCCGCAGCGTTGGCTGGCCATCACTGGCGCCGAGGCTGAACCCAAGGCCGAACGGATGTTGCGGCGCGGGCTCGCCCGCCTGATCGCAGCCGATCAGGGCGGTCATCTCCGACGATACCTGAATGCGTTCGGCGACGAATTCGCCCGCGTCGTCGGCGCCGCTGGATGGCGTCATCGTCCCCTCCCCCCGATTCTGGGTGTTGAGAAAACCTTGTCACCTATCTGACAGGTTGGCAATCAGCTATCTGATAGGTCAGGCCGGGTAGAGGGCGCGGCGGAGCGCATCGCGGGTGTCGCGCCGCGACGCGATGCTGACGGCCGCGGAAGGCGCGACATCGAAGGCGTGGAAGCCGCCCGGATAGACGTGCAGTTCGCAAGGCACGCCATCGCGCAGCAGGCGGCGGGCGTATTCCAGGTCTTCTTCCAGGAACAGGTCGAGCGAGCCAGTGGTGATGAAGGTCGGCGGCAGGCCGGCCAGGCTCTCGGCGCGCGCGGGCGCGGCATAGGGCGAGATTCCCTCCGAGCCCGGCTCGACACCCAGAAGCGACGTCCAGCCGAAGGTGTTGTTGATCGGCGTCCAGATATATTCGCCGGTGTAGGGGTGCTGCTCGCCAAGGCAGGTGCGGTCGTCGAGCATGGGATAGGTCAGGCTCTGGAACGCCAGCCTGTATTCGCCGCGATCGCGCGCCAGCAGGGCCAGGGCCGCCGCCAGACCGCCGCCGGCGCTCTCGCCCCTGACGCCGATCCGCGCGGTGTCCACGCCCAGTTCGCCGGCGTTCTTGAACACCCAGGCCAGGGCGGCATAGCAGTCCTCCACCGGACCCGGATGAGCCGTCTCCGGCGCGAGACGATAGTTGAGCGAGGTGATGATGCAGTCCAGCTCGGCCGCCATCGGCCGCAGGATGCCCTCCATGCTTTCCGCCGTCCCGCCGACATAGCCGCCACCATGGATGTGGAAGATGCAGGGGCGTGGCGCGGTAGCGCTCTTGCGCGGCGTGTAGACATAGAGGTCGATGTCCGGCGCGCCCTGCGGACCGGGAACGGTGCGCTTGACAAGATCGACCGCTTCGACCGACGCGGGGTCTACCGGCAGCGGCATCTGCCGCGCGCGCATGGCCGGCAGGGTCTCCAGCGACAGTTCGGCGGTGGGGAAGATGTCGAGGAAGCCGGCGATCTCGGGATCGACCAGGTGGCGGCTGCGCGAGGTGGTCATAGGCTGAAGATCTTTCCCGGGTTGAACAGGTTCTTGGGGTCCAGCGCCCGCTTTATGGTTCGCATGAGATCGACGGTCTCGCCAAGCTCCGCGATCAACCAATCCTGTTTGCCGAGGCCGATTCCGTGTTCGCCGGTGCAGGTGCCGTCCATGGCCAGGGCCCGCTCCACCAGCCGCCGGTTGAGGTGTTCGGCCTCAGCCGCCTCTTCCTTGCTGTCGGGATCGAGCACGAACACCACATGGAAGTTGCCGTCGCCGACATGGCCCAGGATGGTGGCCGGCATGCTGGCGCCTTCCAGGTCGCGCTTGGTCTCGCCGATACATTCGGCCAGCCGGCTGATCGGTACGCAGACGTCCGTCGGCCAGCCCACCGAGCCCTTACGCAGCCCCAGGGCGGCGTAATAGGCCTGATGACGCGCCTCCCACAGCTTAGAGCGTTCTTCCGGCAGGTTCGACCAGCGGAATTCGCCGCCGCCATTGGACGAGGCCAGTTCCCGCACCGTCTCGGCTTGTTCGGCGACAGAGGCCTCGGTGCCGTGGAACTCGAAGAACAGGGTGGTGAGTTCCGGATAGTCCAGCTTGGACCAGCGATTGATCGCCCGCATCTGCATGTCGTCGAGGATTTCCACCCGGGCGATCGGCACGCCCAGCTGGATGGTCTGCACCACCGTATCCACCGCGCCAGCCAGGGTCTCGAAACTGCAGACGGCGGCGGAGATGGCTTCCGGGATGCCGTGCAGGCGCAGGGTGATCTCGGTGATCACCCCCAAGGTGCCTTCCGAGCCGATCATCAGCCGGGTGATATCGTAGCCCGCGGCCGACTTGCGCGCCCGGCGGCTGGTGCGGATGTCGCGGCCGTCCGGCGTCACCACCCGTAGCGACAGGATGGCCTCGCGCATGGTGCCGTAGCGCACGGCGTTGGTGCCCGAGGCCCGGGTCGAAGCCATGCCGCCGATGGTGGCGTTGGCGCCGGGGTCGATGGGGAAGAAGAGGCCCGAGTGGCGCAGGGCCTCGTTCAGCTGCTCGCGCCGGACGCCGGCCTGGACGGTGCAGTCGAGGTCGTCGGGGTGGACCTCCAGGATGGCGTTCATCTCGGACAGGTCGAGGCAAACCCCGCCGCGCACGGGCGTCGTATTGCCCTCGATCGAGGTGCCCGCGCCGAAGGGGACCAGGGGAACGTCGTGCTGGTTGCACAGCTTGACGAGGGCCACGACCTCTTCGGTGGAATGGGCGAACACCACCGCGTCCGGCAGCATGGTCTCGAAATGGCTTTCGCTTTCGCCGTGCTGCAGGCGCATGGCCTGGCCGAGGTGGAGGCGATCTTTGAAGATCGCCTCCAGACCATCCAGAAAAGACTGCGGCAGAGCCGCCCGGTCACTCATGACGCGTCCGATCAGAACTTGCCCATTAGAACTTATACGAGGCCCGAACGCCGACCCGGCGAAGGTCGCCCAGGATGCCGAGGTCATGGGCGTAGGGGCCAAGACCCGCGGTCGAGAGCAGCGAACTGTCGAGATAGGACTCGTAGTATTTGGTGTTGGTCAAGTTGGTCGCGAACAGCGCGAGCTGATAGGGTCCGTGGATGTAGGTGATCGAGGCGTTGACCAGGAGATAGGCGGGCAAGACCGGCACCGACGTCGGCGTCAGCGTCGAGCCGATCCGGTCACCCTTGCCAATCAAGGTGCCATCGAAGCGCAAGGCGTCGTCGCCGATCGGTTGGGTGTAGCTGCCGTTCAGGTCGAAGTTCCAGTCCGGCGTGAACAGTATCCGGTCCGAGGGCAACGGCATCTTCGTCGTGTCCTCGTACTCCGACCCATTGGTGATCCGGGCATGGAGCAGGGTCAGGCCGGCGCTGAAGTCCCAGCGCCGGGTCGGGCGCCAGTCGGCTTCCAGCTCGGCGCCGTAACTCTCCACCTGCCCTGTGTTCAGATTGATCGCCACGAAGCTGCCGCCCGCCGTCGGCGCCAAGCTGTTTTGACCGATGAAATTGCTGTAATCGTTGTAGAAGACATCCGCGTCGACTGACAGCCGATGGTCGTCGGTCTCCCATTTCGTGCCGAGCTCATAGGTCCAGACGGAATCGCCCTGATAGATCGGGTTTGGTGCGCCGGCGCCATTCGAGCCGCCGCCGCGGAAGCCACGCGAGATGGACGCATAGGTCATCCAGTCCGACGTCCAGTGCTTAGTCACCGTCACCCGTGGCTCAAGCTGGGTGGTTTCATAGTGATCAGGGTCCGCCGCGTCCTTCACCACTTGGTGATCCAGGCGCAGGCCCGCCGCCAGTTCGATGGTGTTCAGCTTGTAGAACAGCGTGCCGTACACGGCCTGGGCCTCGATATGAGCATGATCGGCCTCGGGGTCGGGGATGTTGAGCAGCCCGGGATAGAGGAGGTTGTTCACATCGGTGTTGGTGGTCGACTGATCGGCAAAGAGGCCGATCAGCGACGAGACATTGGCGTTGTAGTGGGTGTCGAACCGCAGTTCCGCCGTCTCTGTGTTCAGCGTGTTCCCGCCGTGGACGACCTCGATGACGTTGGCCGGTCCAAAGTCGCCGTCGCCCGAGGCCGTGCCGAAGCGCGTGTCATAGGCAGCGACCGCGGTGACGGTGGTGTTGATCTGCGGAACGTCGAAGACGCCCTTCAGATTGCCGCCGGCGTAGGTGTACTGGGCGATGCTGTTGTAGTTGTAGGTGTTGTTTTCCGAGTGGTCGCCCGGCCCGGTGATGTCGACGTAGGGCGTCTCGCCGCCCTTCACCTGGTTGTAGTAGCCGTTCAGGGTGAAGACCGCATTGGGCGTCGCCTGCCAGCGCAGGCCGGCATCGGCGGAGCGCTGGTAGAGCGGGTTGGCGTAACCGCCGGCCAGACTGTTCTTCTCAAACCCGTCCTGATCATGGAAGGACAGGCCGATCTTGGCCTGCAGCACGCCCGGCACGATGGGGCCGCTGGCGGTGATGGCGCCGGAGTTGAAGTCGTCCGGGCCGGCGACGGCGCCGGAGATCGCGAAGTGCGGGGTGTCGGAGGGCTGGCGGGTGGTGACGCTGATGGCGCCGCCCAGGGTGTTGTTGCCGAACAGTGTGCCTTGCGGGCCGCGCAGCACTTCGATCTGCTGCACGTCCAGCAGCGGGCTGTTCAGGTAGGAGGTGTCCGGCTCATAGATGCCGTCCACGAAGATGCCGACGCCGGGCTGGACCGTGTCGATCAGGGTCGCGCCGATGCCGCGGATCGAGATGAAGGAGCGGCCGACGGCGTCGGAGTTGATATTCAGGCCGGGCGCGTAAGCCGCAATGTCCTTCACCTGATAGATTTGTTCGCGTTGGAGCATTTCGGCGCTCACGGCGGTGACCGCGATCGGTACGTCCTTCAGCCGTTCTTCGCGCTTACGGGCGGTGACGACGACTTCGTTGACCGTGGTTTGCGGCGCGGTCGAGGTCGTCTGTGCGTGCGCGGCGACCGGCGCGACAAGCGCCGTGGTCACCGCCAAGGCGGTCATGAATCGCATCCCCGGGATTCCTCTCTTTTTTGGGCTCGGGGCTGCCTGAGTCTTGCGCCCCCTCCGATGGATCGAACGGTAGGGCGGCGTCGACCTATCTGAAAGGTCGACGAGCGGGGATTGATGTGCCGATCCGCACGACGGCTTGGCTCAGCGGATTCGCGGCGCCTCGACTCTCGCAGTTCGGGCGCCCGGCGCCCGGTTCACCAGCAGCTGTAGCCGCCATCCACGAGGACGATGGACCCGGTCATCAGGCTGGCTGCGTCTGAGGCCAGGAACAGGGCCACCGAGGCGACCTCCTCCGGCTCGCCCAGACGCCCCATCGGCGTGCCGTCGATCCAGCGGCGGTACATGTCGCTCTCGCGGTCGGCGAAGGCGTTGATCGGCGTGGCGATATAGGTCGGCGCCACGGCGTTGACCCGCACCCCGCGCGGCGCCCATTCGGCGGCGAGCGACTTGGTCAGGTGATGCACCGCGGCCTTGGAGGCGTTGTAGTGGCTCTGGCCCTGCGGCCGATTGACGATGAAGCCCGACATGGAGCCGACATTGACGATGCTGCCGGAGCCAGCCGCCAGCATGTGCCGGCCGAAGGCGCGGGCGCACCAGAAGCTGCCGTTGAGGTTCACATCCAGCACGTTCAGCCAGCGCTCGTCCTCCATCTCCTCGGCGGGGATTTCGCTGCGGGCGATGCCGGCGTTGTTGACCAGGATGTCCACCCGGCCGTGGCGACGAACCAGATCGTCGGCCACCTCCGTCACGCGCGCGGCGTCGGTGACATTCATCACGACGCCCTCAACCGCGTGGCCCTTCCCGGCTAGCTTCGCGACCGCGGCGTCGATGTCGCCCTGCTTCAAGTCGGCGATGGTGACGATCGCGCCCGCCTCGGCCAGCGCCTCGACGATGCAATAGCCGATACCGCTGGCGCCGCCGGTGACCAGGGCGACCCGGCCAGGAAGCTTGAACTTGTCGAGGTACATGGGGAGCCCTGGCGGTGTGAGACTAGACGAACTTCGCGGCCGGCATATCAGGGTCGGGGCCAGAGGTTCCACTGGCCAGTGCATAGACCTGCCGCGTGGCCGGTTCATATTCCGGCCAAGGCAGGGTTCCGGATGCGCCAAAATCCACCCAGACCTTGTGCACGGAATCAGCAAGCGCCTGGGGCGGCGAGTCGCCCAGCAAGCCCTGCGACCCGCTCAGGCAGGCCAGGGTGTTGAAGGCGAATGGGATCTCGATGCCATGGCAGGCGCCCAGCTCCCCGTTCCAGGCCTGGGAGCGCCACGCGAAATCGTACAGGTGGGTCCTGCCCTTGTGCGCCGCGGCGTAGAGGCGGGTGGGGTAGCGAAACACCAGGTCGGTCATGGCCCGGGTCATCGCATCCCCGGCCTTTGCGCGTCCCTTGCCGACGCCATAGGCCTTCAGGATCGCCCAGGCGTTCTGAACCGACCGGCTCATCACGAACCAGGCCATCGGCGTGTTGATCTTCTCCCGCACGCCGGTGGGTACGAAATAGAGGTTCATCTCCTCGGCATTGGCGCCGATCAGCACATGGATGTCCTTGCCCACGCCCTTCTTCAGCGCCTCCAGAGGCGGATCGGGCAGGACGTCGTCGCCGTGCACCGGCAGGAATTTGCTGATGCCATAGGCGGGCTCGCGACCCTCCCGATCACGCAGGTTGACGCGGAAGGTGGGCGACTGGGCCTTTTCCACCGCCGCGATGCTCTGCTCCAGCGTCAGGCTGCTGAAGCCCTTCACATCGGGGGTGATCCCGAGGGCCTTGGCCAGCTTGGTGGTCAGCCGCTCGGCGACCTTGATCGGCCGCGTCATCGAGCCGTGTCCGCTTTCGATGATCGCCTTCTGGAACAACCCCTGCGCCAGGGGCGAGGCGACCAGGTCGGCCACCGACATGGCGCCGGCGGACTCGCCGAAGACGGTGATGTTGGCCGGGTCGCCGCCGAAGGCCGCGGCGTTGGCCTTGATCCAATGCAGCGCCGCGATCTGGTCGCGCAGTCCTAGGTTGGTCGGCGCACCGGGGATGGCGAGGAAGCCCTCGACGCCCAGCCGATAGTTGATCGACATCAACACCACGCCGGACTTGGCGAAGGCGGTCCCGTCCTGCACTGGAACGTAACCGGTCCCGAGGGCGAAGCCGCCACCGTGAATGAACACCATCACCGGCAGGCCCTTGGCCTTCGGGTCCGGCGTCCAGACGTTGACGGTCAGATAGTCGTCGCCCTTCACCCAGCCGGCGCCAATCAGCGGCTTGATGTCCAGGCCCGGGAAGTCGCGCACGATCTGCGGCGCGGTCGGCCCGGCCTCGCGCGCATCGCGCACGCCGCCCCACGGGATCGGCGGCTTGGGCGCCACAAAGCGGTTCTCTCCCACCGGCGCGGCGGCGTAGGGAATCCCTAAGAACCGGCTAACGCCGCCCTCTGTCACGCCGCGCACGGCGCCGGCGCTGGTGGTTACGATGTCGTCGGTCACGGGGCGCGCCTTTCGGGTCGTCGGGGACGAAAGGGTACGGCATTCCGCCGACGCCGCCCGGTCCGGATGTTTGCTTGACGGGACTTTTGCATTGCCGGCCGGCCTTGGTGACGAGGCTTCAGCCGGCGCTCGCCGCCAAGTCTCCGGATCAGCCCCTACCCCACCCTGATATCGATCCGGCTGCCGGGCGTACAGACAGCCAGCACGGTCTTAAGGTCTTCCAGCCGCAAGGCCACACAGCCGGCGGTGGGCCCGAAATGGTCGCCCAGATCGTGGGCCACGTGAAAGAAGACGGCGCTGCCGTTACCGGGGATCGGCGGGGCGTCGTTATAGCCGATCACCGCCAGCAGGTCATAGGCATGGGCGTCCAGCCACATGGACTCGGCGTCGGCCTGATACGGCAGGGATACCAGGCGGTTATAGTTGGGATCGGCCGGATCGTCGCACCAGCCATCCGTTGGTGTCGCCTTGTAGATCGGCAGGCCGGACGTCGGCGCGCTAGCCAGACGATCCGGCCGATAGCGGATTTCGCGTAAGGAAAAGACGCCCGCCGGCGTGCCGCCGTCGCCCTCGAACTTGGGATGCAAGATGCCGCTGCGGCCAACCGCGCAGGGATAACGCCGGCCCTTGCAAGTCAGCACGCCGTTGATCGCCCCAGCCTTGGCGCGGACCTTGATCAGCGTCCGTTCCATCGCCAGCGCCGGCCGCGCGCTCGCCGCCAGCAGCGCTCCGGCTCCCGCAACCACGCGCCGTCGTGTCATTCTCATGGTTCGCCCCGCAACCTCGAACATGCGAGCCTAGCAGATCAAGACCTGCTGACGCGCCAGATTAAGTGTCAGGGCAAGACCGCGCTTGATCGGGCAAATTAAGATTCGATTAAGACCTGCCGCCTACAGCTTTCAATTGTGTCGGGTCATTTTACGCACCGGGGAGCCCGGCGATGACTGACGCTCGATCCTTTCAGAACAGTGAGCCTGACGACATCCAGCTGCGGGTGCTGGTGGTCGACGACAATTCGCTCAACTGCGCCCTGATGCAGGCGATGCTCGTCGAGTTCGGGTGCAAAATATGCCTCGCCGAAAACGGCGATGAGGCCAGCCGGCTGGCGAGGCTCTATCCCTTCGACCTGATCGTCATGGATCTGCACATGCCGGTGCTGGACGGCGATGGCGCGGCCCGCCTGATCCGCGCCGATGGCGCCTCCAAGCGGGCCTTCATCGTGCGGTGGACCACCGAGGACGAAACCCGGCTCAACGGGGAGCTCTATGACGGCCAGCTGCCCAAGCCGCTGACCTGCTCTCCCCTGGTGGCGGCGGTGTCCCTGGCCAGCCGGCGCGCCCTCTATCGCATGGACAGCCGCATGCGCGACCTGACGGCGGCGACGCAGATTCAGGACCCACATCGTCACTGATCCATCAGGCCCCCGATAGCGGCCTGGCGATGCTCTCCAGGGGCTGGCCCTCGGCGTCGACGCCAAGGCGCAGCTCCACCAGCGCCGCCACCAGCATCAGCACGGCGGCGACTAGATAGCCGCCGCTAAGCATCCAGCGCGAGCCGGTCTGAATCAGCGCGCCATAGAAGGACGGCGCCATGACGCCGCCGACCGCCGTCCCCGCCGCATAGAAGACGGCGATCGCCATGGCGCGCATCTCCAAGGGGAAGATCTCACTGGCGGTCAGATAGGCGGAGCTGGCGGCGGCCGAGGCGAAGAAGAAGATCACCATCCAGGCGCCCGTCTGGGTGACAGCGGTGAGCAGGCCAAGGCCAAACAGGACCGACACCACGATCACCAGGGCGCCGCTCAGGGCAAAGGTGGCCGCGATCATCTTCTTGCGCCCGACCGTGTCGAACAGATGCCCGAGCAGCAATGGCCCCATGAAGTTGCCGACCGCCAGCGGCAGCAGAAAGGCGCCGACCTTGGCGTCGCTGGCGCCTTCAAACTTGGTCAGCACCACGCCGAAGGTGAAATAGACCGCGTTGTAGAGGAAGGCCTGGGCCGCCATCAGCACCAGGACCAGCAGACCCCGGCCGCGATGATCGCGCCACAGGCTGTTCAGGATCAGGCCAAAGCCAAACACCTTGCGCGGGTGGATTTCCATGCCGCCCTCGACGGGCCCGGGCGCGACCCCGCTGGTGGCGGCCACATGCGCCTCGATCCCAGCCATCACCTTTTCGGCCTCGGCATTGCGGCCATGGGTCACCAGCCAGCGCGGGCTTTCCGGCACCAGCCCGCGCAGCACCAGGATCACCAGGCCCAGGGCGCCGCCCACCGCGAAGCCAAGCCGCCAGCCGACGTTCTGGCCAAACAGGTGCGGGTCCAGGAAGATCAGCGAGGCGCCCGATCCCGCCGCCGCGCCGATCCAGAAGCTGCCGTTGACGATCAGATCGACCCGGCCGCGGTACTTGGCCGGGATCAACTCGTCGATGGCCGAGTTGATCGCCGCATACTCGCCGCCGATGCCCAGGCCGGTGATGGCGCGGAAGATGGCGAAGCTGATAAAATTCCACGAACAGGCGGTGAGCAGCACCCCGAGCAGATAGACCGCCAGGGTGGCGAAGAAGACCACGCGCCGGCCGAACCGGTCGGTCACCCAGCCAAACCCCAAGGCGCCGACCACCGCCCCGATCACGTAGAAGGACGCCGCCGCGCCGATCGAAGTCGGCGTGAGACCGAGGGTATGCGGGCTCTGCAGCGCCGGCCCGATCGCGCCGACGATGGTGACTTCCAGCCCGTCGAGAATCCAGGTCACGCCCAGCGCCGCCACCAGCAGGACGTGGAACCGGCTCCAGGGCAGCCGGTCCAGCCGCGCGGGAATCTGGGTCCAGACGGGGTCTAGCTTGGCCATGGGTCGGTCCATCTTCCGTCAACGCATGAGGGTCGCATACAGTCGCGCCCGGCGCGAATGTTCGGCGCCGGGAGGGGACGCATGGCCAAACCCAAGGCCGAACGGGTCGAAAAGCCCAAGGCGGACGCGGCGGAGTATGCCCACGGCGGCTGCGTCTGCGGCGCGGTGCGGTTCAAGATGCAGGTCCCCGCGGTCTGGGCCTGGCACGACCATTCCAGGGCCAGCCGCCACGCCCAGGGCTGCGCCTACGCCACCTACGTCGGCAGCTGGCGAAAGCGGTTCCGCATCACCCAGGGCGAGCACGTGCTGCGCCGTTACGAGGACCCCGAGGCCAAGACCGTGCGCAGCTTTTGCGGCGTCTGCGGCGCGCCGGTGCTCTACGAGCGCGCCCACTCGCCCCGCATGGTCAACATCCCTCGCGCCCTGTTCGAGACCCGCACCGGGCGCGAGCCCCGCTATCACACCTCGCTCGATCAGGCGGCGGACTGGGAATACCGCGGCGAGGCCCTGGCGCCGTTGAAGGGCTATCCCGGGGTGATGTGGGAGCGGCCGAGAAAGCGGAAGCACGGGGTGGTGGATGCGATGTTTGAGTGAGAGTGGGCGCCGTCTCGCTTGACAGCCGCGCCTCTCTGGTCACCCCTGATTACAAACCAAAATCCAGTCCAGGGAGGACGCCATGACTTTTACCGACGAGCGTACCGAGGACGGCGTCACGCGCCGGTCCTTCACGGTTTCCGCGGGCGGCGAGACCGTGCCGGCGGTGGTTTGGGCGCCGGAAGGCGCGAAGGGGTCGCGGCCGCTGGTGCTGATGGGCCATGGCGGTTCTCAGCATAAGAAGACGCCGGGGATCGCCGCGCGAGCCAAGCAGTACGCCCAGCGCCTGGGCTATGCGACCCTGGCCATCGACGCCCCGCACCACGGCGACCGCATCACCCGCGAGGAGGCCGAGGCCTTCGCCCGCGACGTCGGCGCCCGCGTCACCGGCCAGGTCGCCGCCGGCTGGACGCCGGAGCGGCTCAAGCAGATGGCCGATCGCACCAAGGCCGCCGTGCCGGAGTGGAACGCGGCGCTGGATGTGGCCCAGGGCTTCGACTTCGTCGGCGCCGACGACCCGATCGGCTACTGGGGCGTCTCGATGGGCACCGCCATTGGCGTGCCCTTCGTGGCCCAGCAGCCGAAGATCACCGCCGCCGTGTTCGGCCTGGCCGGCCTGCGTCCGGGCGCCGCCGATTTCGAGGCGGCCGCCAAGGCGATCACGATTCCGGTGGAGTTCGTTTTCCAGTGGGAGGACGCCGTCGCCGAGCGCGAGCACGGCATCGCCCTCTTCAACGCCTTCGGATCGGCGGAGAAAACCATGCACATCAATCCGGGCGGCCATATGGACATCCCCAGCTTCGAGGGCGCCAGCTGGGAACGGTTCTTCGTCCGCCATCTTGGCACGGTCGATGCGCCGGCGAAGGCCCGCGGTATGGTTGCCGCCGAGTAGCTATAACATCCGTCTTTCGGGAACCCGGGCGCGCTCCAGCGATTGTTGAAGAAAGCGCCGCCCTGGCGCACGAACCTGGAGGGTACGGAAATGGGTATTATTGCTTGGCTCGTCGTCGGGCTGGTCGCCGGCTGGATCGGCAGCATGATCGTCAATCGCTCGGGCGAAGGCCCATTGATGGACATCGTGCTGGGTATCGTCGGCGCCTTCGTCGGCGGCTTTGTGTTCAACCTGCTGGGCCACACCGGTGTGTCCGGCATCAATCTCTACAGCATCTTCGTGGCCGTGATCGGCTCCGTGGTGGTGTTGGTGATCTACCACGCGATCTTCGCGCGCCGGGCGCTCTGACCCCATCTCGAGCGTGACCTCGCCGAAGCGCCGGCCCGGAGCCATCCGGGCCGGCGTTTTCTGCTTTGCGGGAACCTCGCCGCACGCGCGCGATTGATCCTCTGCAAGCCTATGGAGGCGACCATGCCCGTGACGCCCGACCCCACCGTCCCGACCGACAATCCTCCGCCTGGCAAGGCCGGCGGGACCTATGGCCAGAAGGATGTGGGCCGCGCCGCCCGCTCCACCGACGCCATGACCACTCGCGCCGGTGAAGCGGCGTCGATAGCGGCGAATGCGAAACACATCGTCTCGGACAAGCCCAAGGCCTGAGCGCCTCGACGGCTTAACGCCGCCAGCTCAATCAGCTCCGCTTGCCGGTCAACCGCGAGAAGCTGACCAGGGATGCGAGCGCGGCGAAAACCGCGGCGGCCGCCAGGGCGCTGACCGCGCCCTCTCCGTTCATGCGGAACAGGATGGCGGTCAGGGTCGCGCCGATGGTCTGGCCCGTCAGCCGCGCTGTCGCCAGCATGCCGCCCGCAGCGCCGGTGCGCTCAAGAGGCGCGGCCGACAGCATGGTGCGGTTGTTGGGCGCCTGGAAGAAGCCGAAGCCTATGCCACAAAGGGCCATGCGCCAGCCGATGCCGAAGCTCGTCACGTCGGCCGGCAGGATCGCCATCAGCCCCAGCCCAACGGCCAGCACCGCAAGGCCAATCCCGCCCAGGATCGCGGCCGGGAACCGGTCCGCCAACCGTCCGGCGATCGGCGCCGCGATCCCGACACCCAGCGGCCAGGGCGTGATCAGCAGGCCGGTCTCTACCTGGCTGCGATGCAAGGTGGCCTGGAAGTAGAAGGGCAGCGCCACGAAGGCCAGCATCTGGGCGGCGAAGGAGGCCACCGAGGTCGCCACCGTCAGGCTGAACAGCTTGCTGCGCATCAGGTCCACCGGCGCCAGCGGTTTCGGCTGGGACAGAGATCGGCGGACCAACACCACGCCACTGGCGATCCCCGCCGCGGCGATCGCGAGGCCGATCAGGTTTCCGCCACGGGTGAACAGGTCGACGCCGGCGATGATCAGGCCGAAGGTCGCCACGTTCAGCCCAGCGGCGATCCAGTCCAGCTTGCGGTCCTGGCGAGGACTTTCCGGCAGGGTCGTGCGGCCAAGCAACCAGGCCGCCACGCCGATGGGCACATTCACCGCGAACAGCCACTGCCAGGAGCCTACAGCCAGGATGGCCGAGGCGATGGTCGGCCCGAGCACCGAGGCCACCGAGACCACCAGGGCGTTCAGGCCCACGCCCCGACCAAGCTGGCTGTGCGGATAGGTGAACCGGACCAGGGCGCCATTGACGCTCATCACCCCCGCCGCGCCAAAGCCCTGGGCCGCCCGGGCGATGGTCAGTTCCGGCAGGGTGTGGGCGAAGGTGCAGCCGATGGAGGCCAGGACGAACAGGATAAGACCCGCCTGGAAGATGCGGCGGTATTCCAGAATCTCGCCGAGGGCGGCCAGGGGCAGCAGGGCGACGACGATGGCCAGCTGATAGGCGTTGACCACCCAGATCGATTCCGCCGCCGCCGCATGCAGGTCGCGGGCGATGGCCGGCAGGGCCACATTGGCGATGGAGGCGTCGAGCACCGCCATGGTGATGGCGAGCCAGATGGCGAGCACCGACCAATAGCGACGTGGCGTCGCAAGGCCGTTCCAGTCCGTCATTACGCCTCCGATGATACTGGGCCTGCGATACGCCGCCGCCCGCCGTTTCGAAAGGTCGAAAAGCGCCTGTGCGGTTCCCTAGGGTCAACGCAGAGTGAGGCTGGCTCCAGGCGGCCGGGGCGAGGTCCTCGGCCGCTCGACCTCGTTGTTCAGCTCGGCGCCGAACAGGATGATCATGACGCTCAGCCACAGCCAAACCATGAACCCGACCACCGCCGCCAGCGGTCCGTAGGTGCGATCATAGTGGCCAAAGGCGGCGACGTAGCTGGAGAACAGCAGCGAGGCCAGCAGCCAGACAATCGCCGCCAGCCCGCTGCCTGGCGTCACCCAGCGCCAGTGCTCGCGCGCCGCGCTTGGGCCGAAACGATAGAGGATCGCCAGGATCCCCATGACCAGGGCGAGCAGGATCGGCCACCTCATGGGCGCCATTGTGGTCAGGACATTTGGGCCGAACAGATAGATGGCCCGGGGCGCCAGCAGGAAGACGGTCGAGGTGGCCAGGGCCAGGACGATCCCGCCGATGGTGAAGCCGAGCGATTGCGCGGTGAGCACCACAAGGCTGCGCCGCTCCTGCTGCTCATAGGCGACGTTGAGGCCGCCCAGCAGGGCGCTCATGGCCGCGTTGGCGCTCCAGATCGAGATGACGACGCTGACCGTGAAGGTGACGCTGAGCTGGGCGTGATGAATGGCGGCGATACGCACCATCTCGTCGCCGATGAATTGCAGGGTCTCCGGTGGGGCGATGCCGGTGAGCAGCACCAGCACCTTGCGCGCATCCTCGATGTGCCCGAACAGGCCATAGAAGGCGACAAAGGCCGCCAGCCCCGGAAACAGCGCCAGCACGCCATAATAGGCCACGCCAGCCGCGACGGCGGAAATGCGGTCGTGGTTGAACTCGGCGAAGGCGGCCCTGAGGATGGCCAGCCAGCCCTTGGCCGGGATCGCGATAATGGGGCCGTCCGACCATCGCCACGGCTGGGGCGCCGCCGCCGGCGGCCGGACGCGGCGCAGCACCTCGGCGGCGAAACCGGCGGTCATCGCCGTCAGCGAGGCGGCGGCCAGCCAGACGCCGTGATCACGCTTGGCGGGTTTCGGTTTTCGACTCAAGCCAAGGGCCCTTCCTGAACCCTTGTCGAACGCGGCGCGGGCGGATTTGTTCTGTGGGCCGAGGTGTTAGGGTTGGAAGGAGACGCCTGCTTCGTTGAGGGCGGCGATGGACGCCAGGAAGATGTCGCTGCGGACACTGTAGGCGTCCCGCGGACTGGCGACGTAGAGGCGGGCGTTGAGCACCAGGCGGCCGTCGGCGGTCATAGAGTCGACGAATACCTTAGGCGGCGGGTCTCGCAAAACCTTCGGATGGGCCTGGGCCTGCGCCGTGATCAGCTCGACGCATTGGGCCGCCTGTGCCGGCTTGCCGATGGTCATCTGCAGCTGGATGCGGGCGCTTGGATCGCCCAGGGTCTTGTTCTGCACCTGTTTGGTGACGAAGTCCGAGTTGGGCACGATGACGGTGGAGCGGTCGAAGGTCTGGATCTCCGTCGCCCGCACGCGGATGCGGCGGATGTCGCCCTCCACCCCGTCGACGTTGACCCAGTCGCCAACCTTCACCGGCCGCTCGATCAAGAGGATGACGCCGCAGACGAAGTTCTGCACGATCTGCTGCAGACCAAAGCCGATGCCCACCGACAAGGCGCTGGCGATGAGGGCGATCTGGGCGAACCCCAGGCCCATGGCGGCCATGGCGCCCAGGATGGCGAAGCCGACGCCAAGATAGCCCACCCCCGTGGCGACGGAGTTGCGCAGGCCCGCGTCCCATCCGGTCACCGGCAGATAGCGCCGCACCACCCAGCGCTGGACCATGTGCGCGATGGCCACGCCCACCACCAGGGTGGCGATGCCGGCCGCGATGGCCGCCGGCGAAATGGTCGCCGAGCCGATGTGGATGGTCTTGCCCAGCTGGCTGAGGTTGGTGAGCAGAAGATCGCCGCTCTGGCCGAACGGGGTCAGGGCCAGGCTGATCGCCCCGATCACCACGATCAGCTGCAAGGCCGCCGAGATCAGCACCCCGGCCTGGCCAATCGTGGTGGCGTGCAGGTTGAACAGGGACGACAGCATGTGCGCCGCCCAGCCCTTGCCCCTGAACAGGGTGGTGCAGAGGTCGTCGATGAACCGCAGCAGGATGTAGGTGACGGCGGCCAGGACGCTGAGCCAGAAGATCTGGCTGGAGATCAGAGCCGCGAGCGTAGTGTAGCCGCAGAACACCGACCCCACAGTGACCACGATGGCCACCGACAGGGTCAGGGAAACCAGGGTCCAAACCGGCGAACGCAGCTCGGCCGGCTGGGCGTCGTCCTTCGCGGGCGGTCGACCAGCGCCGAAGCTGACCAGGATCAGACCGGCTGCGCCGGCGTAGGCCAGGGAGAGGATGCAGTTGGCGGCGATGGTCGCCGAGACGCTGGCGCCGACGACGAAGTTCACCCGCGTGATCACGAAGCCGGCGCCGGTTATCAAGGCCACCGTCCAGAGCGAAAACCGGATGCGCAGCGCGGCGTCGTCGGTGATGTCCATCAGCCGACGGCCGGCGGTTTCAGTGGCCAGGGCCCGGCCCAGGGCCAGGATGGCCGCGCCCCAGGCCACCGCCGCCACGCCGGCGCTCGCCACCGCGTTGGCCTTGCCGGACAGCACATCACTCCATTGGGCGGTCACCAGCAGCATTCCCGCGGCTAGCGCGGGCAGGCCGGTGTCCACCGCCGCGACCCACAGGGCGCCGGCCGTGCGCGCAAGGCTTGAAGGGGTATGGGACTCGACGGCTTTGCGGCGCCCGAGCCGCAGCAGCCACAGGCGCACGGGCCAGAGGATGGCCAGCGCCAGCGCCAGGGCGGCCAGCAAGGCGCCGGCGGCCTTGGGCTCCGGCGCGCCCTCGGCGGTGATCCGCGCCTCATAGGCCTGGACGTTCAGGCGTCCGAGGTCTTCGCCCGCGACGCCGCTGAGCTCAGTCCAGAAGTCGGGCGAGACCGGCGATGGCGACCGCTCCAGCACCCGGGCGCTGAAGCCCTCTCGGCGGCGTTCGGCGATTTGGCTGAACAGGTTGCTGGCCGACATGGCCACGCCCTGCGCCTGACCGAACTCGGCCGCGACCGGGGCGCGCTGGGCCAGCAACGGCGCCTGCTGCTTCTTCTGGGTCGTGGTCAGCCGCTTACGGCCGAAGCCGTCGTGTTTCAGGGCCACGTCGATCTTGGCGATGACGGCGCCATCGGTAGCGACCACGCTGTTGGCCTGAGCCTCGATCGCCAGCGCCCGAGCGCCCATGGCGGCCAGGCGACCGTCATCGGACACCGTCGGCAACAGGCCCTGGATTTGGGTCAGCGTCTGCTGTTCGGTCTTCAAGTCGACGGTGGCGGAAGCGGCGGCTGGCGCAGGCGCCACTACTGGCGCGGGCGCGGGCGTGGACGCCGCCGTCGTCTGAACGGCCGTGGTCGGGCTCGCCGCCGTCTCCGCCGCCACGCGTGTCGCCGAGAGGCCGGCCAGGGTGAGGACCGCCGCGATCGCCGCAAAGCCGAATTTCAAACCGATGCTCCTGGCCTTCGCCCGCCAACCAAAATCAGCTTGGCAACACCCAAAGCCGCCAAGGGTTGCGTCAGGCCGCGGCGCCCACGCGATCGACCGGCGCGTTCTGGTCTAACGGGCGGTGTGGCGCGATCATAGCGATACCTAGGGCGATCACCCCGCCGACCAGGGTGGCGATCAGTCGATGCTCGGCATTGGTCAGGGCGTGGCCGTGCTGGGCCAGCGACAGCAGGAGAACCACCGTGGCGGTGACCGCGCTGGTCAGGATGGCGTAGTGCGCCTTCTGCAGGGCGTAGGCGGCGCAGCCGGTCAGGCCGATGCCGACCAGCAGCAGGGGTGCATAATAGCCCACCGCCAGGGCGTAGAGACTGGCCAGCAGGCAGCCGACAATGGTGCCGGTGAACCGGGCGATCCCGCGCGTATGGGTGTCGCTGAGGCCAGGCTTGAGGATCAGCATGGCGGTCATCGGCGCCCAATAGCTGTTGGCCAAGCCGAGCTTCCAGGCGACCGCCAGGGCCAGCCCCACACAGACCGCCGCCCGGATGGCATGGGAGACGACAAGCCTTTGCTCCGGCGGCGGCTTGGGCGCGGAGGGCGGCAAACGGCTGGCCGCGCTGGGTGCGATTTTGGCCAACAGCATCACCACCAGCACCTGGGTCATCCCGCCGCCGAAGACGACCAAGGCCCGGGTCGCGGCGGCTGGAAGCGGCCCCGAATAGTGGCCAGCGACCAGGAGGGCGATCACCATCTGCAGCGACACCCACCAGAGGTCTTCGTCGTAGAGGGCCAGGACCGCGCAGGCAGCCGCCGCCACAGCGGCCACGGGCAGCAGCACGATCTCCCACTGTCCCGCCAGGCAGCCGATGAAGGCGGTCGCGGTGGTCCCGGCGACGGCGGCCAGCATGGCGCCCCAACGGCGGCCACGCAGGTCCCTCGCGGCGCCGAAGCCGACGCTGAACGCCGCGCCCGTGGCCACCGCGCCATAGGCGATCTGGCCCGTGCCGAGGCCGATCAGCAGCAGCAACGGCAGCGCGGGTGCGCACAGGGCCGCCTCGCGCCAATAGACTGGCTGGGATTTGAAGAAGCCCCGATCCATCATCGCTGCCTAACATGCGGCCATGCCGCCGCGAACGCGTTGGACCTGGAACGCGCGAAGTTTATGATTGGACGCCGACGTCTGCATCGCCACCCGCTCTTTTTTGATTCCGATGGGAACCAAATCCCTCGGATCGGGTTTTGGATCGAATGGCAGGCGCTCCGAGCGTCAATGTGGGAGTAGGGCGAATTGGGCGACTCGCCTGGGCTACGTGTGTTGGTGGTCGACGATGAGGTGCTCGTGGCCATGCTGATCACCGACATGCTGGAAGATTTAGGCCACCAGGTCGTGGGTCCTGCGCACGACCTTGAGGAGGGCCTCGCCCTGGCCAAGACGGACGGCCTCGATTGCGCCATCCTCGACATCAGCCTTAACGGCCGTTCCTCCATGCCGATCGCCGACCTGCTGCGCGAGCGCGGCGTGCCCTTCATGTTCGCCAGCGGCTATCCGCCAGACCCGAATGAGACCGGCTATCGCGGCGTGCCGCTGCTGCAGAAGCCGTTCAACCTGAAGCAGGTCGAAGACGCGTTGGAACACGAGGCGTTCCGCGCGAGCTGATCTGGCCAGGAACAGCGTCGAACGCTCCCTGCAGGCTCCCTGCCCCAAAACCCCGTTCCCTAGGCCTCGTGCCTGGGGCCCATTGGGCGCGAACCAATGGCATCACGCTCAGGCGTCGTCGCCGCGACCAACCTCGAACCCGTCGCGTTCAATGGACCCCAGGCACGAGGCCTGGGGAACGGCGGATTCTCGATTTCGGCCTAGCCGCCGTCCCTCCCCTGGCCACGTCCCCTCACCCGTGGGATGTCTTTCGGCCATGACGAAGCGAACACTCGGATTCGCCGATCTGTTTTTCTACGCGGTGTCGATGGCGCTCGCGACACGCTGGCTGAGCACGGCGGCGAGCGCCGGGCCCTCATCGCTGTGGATCTGGCTGCTGGCCGTGGCCGTCTTCTCCGGTCCGCTGATCATCGCCACCGCGGAACTCACCACCCGGTTTGACGGCGAGGGCGGGGTCTATGACTGGACGGCGCGCACCTTCGGACCCTTTTGGGGGTTTGTCTGCGGCTGGATCTACTGGGCCTGCAACCTGCCCTTCTTCGCCGGCATGCTGGTCTTCATCATGAACATCGCCGCCCTGGCTCTGGGCCCCGCGGGCAAGCCGCTGTTCGCCAATTCGGAGGCCTTCATGGCCGCCACCGTGGCCCTGTCGCTGGTGATCGGCGCGCTGCACTATATCGGCCTCGGCGCAGGCAAATGGCTCTCCAACGTCGGCGCCATCGGCGGGTTCGCCCTGGTCGGCGCCCTGATCCTGATCGGCGTCCTGGTTGGCATCAAGCATGGCCCCGCCACAGACCTGATCCACGCCAGCTATGCGCCACCCCTGAACGCCAACGGCGCCATCCTGTGGGCCACCATGGTGTTCGGCGTCGGCGGGACCGAGGCGCTCGCCTTCCTGCGCAACGATGTGCGCGGCGGCATCAAGACCATCCTGAAGGTGCTGGGCGTGGTCGCCGTGGTGCAGATCATCGTCGCTGTCGGCGGCACCGGCGCGATCCTCTTTATCATGTCGCCGCAAACAGCCACCCGCCTGTCAGGCCTGCCCGACGCCCTGGCGCTCGGCCTGAACAGCCTGGGCGCAGGAGGTTTTGCGCCCATCATCCTCGCCGGCGCCTTCCTCTATTTTCTGGGCTCCTACAGCGCCTGGTTCGGCGTCGCGGCCCGCCTGCCGTTCGCCGCCGGCATCGACGCCTATCTGCCCCCCGCTTTCGGCAAGCGCGATCCGAAGTCCGGCGCGCCGATCGTCTCCATCGCTACCCAGACGGTGATCACCGCGGCCATCGTCGTCCTGTCCCAGGCGGGCGAGAGCCTCAAAGGCGCCTACGACTTCCTGGTCGCCATGAGCGTGCTGTCCTACACCCTGCCCTTCCTCTTCCTGTTCTCGGTCTTCCTGGCGACCCAGTTCAAGCCTGCGCCAGAAGGGGGCTGGAAGGCGCCCGGCGGGCGGCGCACAGGCGTGGCCATCGGGATGGTCGGCCTGATCGCCACCGCCATCGCCGTCGCCTGCACCCTGGTTCCCAGTCCCGACGCCAAGGACCAGTTGGGCGAGGTGCTGAAGCTGGTGTTCGCCGCGGCGGTTCTGATACTCTCCGGCGTCTTCTTCTATGCCGTCGCCCGCTGGCGCCAGACGGTCCGCGCGAGAGCCGCCTCCCAATGAGCGCATCATGACCGCATCCGCCCCCACCACCCTGCCGGCCGAGCTCTATCGCGACGACCCCGCCCAATGGCAAGCCGAGCGGAAGGCCATCTTCGCCCGCACCTGGCAGTTCATGGGTCACGACAGCAGCCTGCCGGAGGTTGGCTCCTGGATCGCCGACACCATCGCCGGCTACCCCATTGTCGTCGTTCGGGACGCCGAGGGCGGGCTGCGCGGCTATCACAACGTCTGCCGCCACAGAGCCGGGCCGCTGACGGATGGGCCAAGCGGGACGTGCGACGGCATGCTGGTCTGCCGCTACCACGGCTGGGCCTATACTCTGGACGGACGCCTGCGCCTGGCCCGCGACTTCGGACCCTCGTCGGATTTCGATCCGCGGGACTATGGCCTGTTCCCGGTGCAGGTGGAGACCTGGCGCGGCCTGATCTTCGTGGCTGTCGACGCCGACATCGCCCCGCTTGCCGAGGCGGTGGCCCCATTGGAGCGCCGGCTGCAGGATCGCGACTGGAGCGATCTGGAGGTGGCCCTGGTGCGCAACCACCCCATCGCCGCTAACTGGAAGACCTATGTCGAGAACTATCTGGAGGGCTATCACGTGCCCTCGATCCACCCGAGCCTCGACGCCGAGATCGTCTCCGAGCGCTACACCGTGACCATGGATGGCCTGATCGCCCTGCACGAGGTTCCCATGCGCGCGCCCGATCCGGTCTACGGCGGCCTCTGGGCCTGGCTCTGGCCCAACCTCGGCGTCAACGTCTACGCCACCGGCCTGATGATGGAGCGGATGAGCCCGGTCGGGCCGGGGTCGTGCCGCCTGGACTACATCTATCTGATGCCCAAGGGGGTCGGCGTCTCAACGGAGACTCTGGCTATGTCGGACGTGGTCACCGCCGAAGACGTCGAGATCGCCGAGACGGTGCAACGCAACCTGGACGCCGGCGTCTATGAGGTCGGCCGTCTGTCACCCCGGCACGAAGGCGCCGTGGCGGCGTTCCAAGGGTTCGTCAGGAAGGCCCTGGCCGAACCCGCCGCGAGTTCAGCTCTTCGCGCGGCCAGCTGATGAAGCCTTTGGAGCCGCCCGAGGGCCGGCAGGTCTTTGCGCAAACCCTCGAGCCGACCGACGCCGACTTCGACGAGAACGGCCACGTCAACAATGTCGTCTATGTCCGCTGGGTCCAGGACATGGCCACGGCGCATTGGCGCAGCCGCGCCGCCGCGGAGGACCAAGGACGCTGGGGCTGGGTGGTCCTGCGTCACGAGATCGACTACCGCCGCCCCCTCTTGCCCGGCGAGATCGCCTCTGCGCGAACCTGGGTTGGCGCGCGGTCCGGGCCGCGCTTTATCCGCTACGTCCGGATCGACGGCCCCGACGGCGAGGTCTGCGCCCAGGCGGTGTCGGAATGGTGCTTGATCGACGGGGTAACCCGCAGGCCGACGCGAGTGCCAGATGCGCTGGTCGAGGCGTTTTCCTGAAGGGTGCGCGGTTGCCGCCTGTCGATCGCCGTTGAATTCACCGTCCCCTCGCCCTTGTGGCGAGGGCCCATTGAGCGCCGAAGCGAGTTGCCAGGGCGCAGACGGAACCGCCGCGCGAACCCCCTATCGTTCGAGTCCAATGGACCCTCGCCACAAGGGCGAGGGAACGAGCCTTAGTTGGCGAAAGCGCCTAATTTCAACCCTCTCATGCCCGCTTCGGGATCACCGGCAGCAACACGTGCGACGGTCGGCTGGCGTCCAGATAGACCGTGTTCTTCGCCACCCGCCGGCTCAAACCCACACCTTCCGGATCACCCGTGTTCGGGTTCACATCGAAGTGCGGGAAGTTGCTCGAGGAGATGTCCAGCCGGATGCGGTGGCCGGCTTTGAACAGGTTGGCGGTGGGGAAGGCCTCGATCTTGATCGGATAGACCTGGCCGGGCGTCATCATCGATGGCGTCTCCCAGCTGTCGCGATAGCGGCAGCGCAGGATGCCGTCGGTGAGGTTGAGGGCGTAGCCTTCCGGATAGTCCTCGCTGGGCGGATAGAGGTCGATCAGCTTGAGCGTGAAGTCGGTGTCGGGGCCGTCCGAGCTGATCCAGAGGTTGGCGACGATGGCGCCGGTGACCTCGACGTCCTCCTTCAGCGGCTCGGTCTGGAACACCAGCACGTCGGGCCGGGCCTCCAGCGGCAGATAGGGCTGGTGCGATCCATAGACCCTCGGGCCCTCGCGCTGGTCGAACCCGCCGGGACGCATCAGGGGCTCGCCGGAGGTCACCGTGCCGCCGATGGTCGGGACCGGATGATTGGGGTCGAAATCGTAGGAGACCGGGCGCACATCCGCCGCCGGCTTGATCGCCGACAAACCGCCATCGGGTCGCAGATAGTGGGGCGTGAGCCGTGCGTCGGGGATCGGCCAGTCGCGCTCGCTGCGCCAACGACCGCCGTGGTCCAGCCGGCCTTCCGGCGTCTTCCGCCCCGACCCGCCACCCATGATGAACAGCCGCACGGGCGGGTCCTCGCCCATGCCGGAGGTCTGTTTCAGGTGCCGGTCGTACCAGCGCAGCCTTTGTTCGAAGATCGAGCTGCCGGTGTCCGCGTCCAGGGTCGAGCCCGGGCCGAAATCGATGTCGCCTGAATACAGCGTCGAGCGGGCGCCGTGGGTCCACGGCCCCATGATCAGCCGCACCGGGCCGCGCTTGGCCTTCGACAGGCCGATATAGTTGTCGGTCGCGGTGCGGGAATAGGCGTCGTACCAGCCCGACAGATGCACCATCGCCGCGTCGGCGTACTGGGGATAATAGCCCTGGCCATAGATGCCGAGCTGCTTCCAGAAGCCATCGAACCGGCCGTGCTCCCACTGGTCCCAGACATAGGACTCGTAGTCGGGCAGCAGGCTGATCGGCGAATGGCCGCGTTTCCAGGGCATGGAGGCGAACCAGGCCTTCAGGTCGATGGCCTTCAGCGCCGCCATCAGGCGCGGGCTCTTCACCGCCTCGGGACTTTCCAGCCCGAGGTTGTAGGCCCAGGTCACCTGCTTCAGCTCGAAGGCCCCGCCCTGGCGGATGCCGTCCTGATAGGCGTTCGAGAAGGCGCCGCAGTCGACATACATGGCCTTCAGGCCGGGCGGGTTCAGGCAGGCCAGCGCGCCCTGGGTATGGGCGGCGTAGGACAGGCCCATGGTCGCGAACTGGCTGTTGCTCCAGGGCTGGCGGATCAGCCAGGCGGCGGTGTCGAAGCCGTCCTGCCCCTCGCTGAGATATTTGATGAATTCGCCTTCACTGTCGTGGCAGCCGCGGCAGTCCTGGAAGATCACCACATAGCCATGGCGAACATAAAACGCCGCAACCTCGGCCCGGGTCTTGGGCTTGGGGTCGGCGGCGGTGAAGTCGCGGGCGTAGGTGACGTTGCGGCCGTAGGGGGTGCGCTCGAGGATGGTCGGAAAGCGGCCCGGGACCGGCTTGCCGCCCCGCGCGGGGCGATAGACGTCGGTGGCGAGGCGAACGCCATCACGGGTCTTGACCCCGACATTGCTGTCGAGGGCGACCTCATAGGGGCCGTCTTCCATCGCCTGCGCCTTGCCGGCGAACAGGCCAAACAGGGTCGCCCCGCCCAGAAAACCACGGCGGGTGGAAGCGTTGCTGGGCATTGCGATACTCACGATGGGAAAGGCTAAGCCAGCCTAGCGCTCAAGCCGACTGGGGCAAGGGCCAGCTTGCACAAGTCATATGCGTGGTTCGAGACGGCCCCATCTACCCGGAGGTACGCGGCGCAGTCGCGCCGCGAAGGGGCCTCCTCACCAAACTCGACCTATTGGACGGCATAAAAGGTCAGTTTGGAGCGCGAAGCGCGTCTCGAACCACGCAGGCGTCTTAGAACTTCGCCTGCAGCCTGAGTTCGAACGTCCTCGGATCGCTCAGCACCAGGAAGTCGTTGCCGTAGAGTGGCGGCGACGGCTGCCAGTTGCGCTGGTCGGTGAGGTTATAGACCGACAGGGTCAGGGTGTAGCGGCTCCACTCGTAGAAGACCGCCGCATTCCAGGTGTACTGCCAGGGGATTTCCGGCGCGGTGTAGTAGCCGTAGTTCGGATTGACCGTGCTGACCTTGATGCTGCCGCCGGGGCCGGTGGGCAGCGGAATCTGGCCGCCAGCGCTGGATGCGCCGAGGTCGAGCACACCGGAGGCCGAGGTCGCCATCGGACCTGTCACCTGGACGCCCGTGCGCAGGCCGATGCCGTTGGAGAATTTGTAGTTGCCCAGGAAGTTGAACAGGTGTTGCGGCACGCCCGGGTCGTTGAAGGTCTGGCCGGGTGCGAAGACCGCAAACGTGCCGCCGCCGTCCACATTGAGACCCGGCGCGGCCGGATAGTCGTAGAACTCCGGCGCGGTTTCCAGGGTGGTCTTGATGTAGGAGTAGCTGGCCGTGGCGTAGAAGCTGCGGGTCGGCTGGTAGTTGGCCTCCATCTCGACGCCTTCGATATTGGCCTGAGCGGAACCCGTCGGGCTGGTCGGCACCCGGCGCTTCTGGTCGAACAACGCCAGGCCGGCGAATAGCCGGTTGTCCAGCAGATTGAACTTCAGGCCGGCCTCATAGAGGAAGTTGTTCTGCCGCAGCAGGAAGCTGTCCGGCAGCTGGCCATAGGTGTTGACGCCCCCCTCGCCGCCATTCGGCGAGTCTGTGCTCTGGGTCCAGTCGAAGGTCAGATAACCCGTGACCCAACCCTGCGGCCGCCAGACCAGGCTGGTGTTGAATTGACCCAGGCCGAACACGCCGGTGGTGTGGCTTTGCGGCAGGGGATCGCCGTCAGGCAGGCCGGTGAAGCAGAGGTCGCAGACCGCGCCTCCCAACGGGTCGTAGCTGTGGTTCTGCAGCGCATCGAGCCGCGCGCCGAACAGCAGACTGAACTGGGGCGAGAACTCCATCCGGTCCTGGAAGAAGACGCCGCTGTCGAAGAGATCGGAGATGCCGGTGTTGCCGAAATTGACGATGTCGCGGCCAGGCGTCCCGTACAGGGTTACGCCGAACGGACCCTTGTATTGGAACGAGTCGTCCGTGAACGGACCCTGGTTGACGTTCGGGAATTTCCACTGATTGGGATTGCCGGTGAGGTCATAGACCGACACCGTCTCGGCGCTGTAGTCGCTGACATAGTTGGTGTGGGCATACCGATAGGTCGCGCCGACCACGAACTGGTTCTTGAAGCTGAAGCCGCCGAAGCTGATCGGATAGTCGCCAGCCAGGTCGAGCCGGTTCTCGAACGACCAGGAGCCGCGCGAGGAGTCCGCATAGTAGTAGGGCTCGTAGTTGGCGCTGTCCTGGTACATGAACAGCGTATTGTTCTCGAGCTTCAGATTGGCGTTGAAGTCGTAGGTCTGGATCGCCTGGAAATTGAACAGGTTAGCCCGGCTGCCGACGCCGGGAGTCTCGTCCAGGGTGGTCTTCGGGTTAAGGTGGGCGCCGTTGTTGCTCAGCTGGGTTTCGGTCAGGAAGGGCACGGCGGCATAGGGTTGCGACGGGCCGCCCGGCGGATTGACGGCGAAGGGGCCGCCGAACTCGATCTGCGAGTCCAGCTGGCCCACCGGCGCGCCTTGCAGATAGGAGCCGTTGTTGATCAGAGCCTGGTTGACGCGGTTGACGCCAACCTCTTCGGTATAGCGCTGGATGTTCGCCTCGGCGTTGACGTCGAGCCGGTATTTGTCGTTCGGTTGCCAGCGCACGGCGCCGTAGAGCGCCTCCTTGTAGAAGTAGTGGCCGCTGAAATAGGTGTTGTTGCTGTCCTCGCCGGAATAGCTCAGCAGGGCGGCGAGATCGCCGGGGATGATCGGGCCGCCGACATCCACCATCCAGCGGTGGTTGCCCAGGGTGTCGAGGGTGACGTCGGCGGTTTCGCTCTGGTGGGTCAGGCTGGGCCGCTTGGTCAGGAAGTCGACCTGGCCGCCCACGTTCGGACCGGGGCCGTCGATGACGCTGGCCGGACCCTTGGTGATCGCGACGTTCTGGAAGGCGTCGTAGTTGATCGGCACGCCGTAGCCGTTCTGGCTGAAGCTGTCGCGCATGCCGTTCATGAAGGCGTCGGCGTACTGGCCGCGGATGCGGGGGATGTTGGGCGTGCCGAACGAGGCGTCGGAATAGCTGGACGAGGTCAGGTAGGAGAAGGCGCGCGGATCCTGGATATTCAGGCTCTCGAGCTGGGTGGTGGAGATCAGCGTCGTGTTGCGCGGCGTGTCCATGACATTGAGGTTGATGCCGTAGACCGAGCTCGAGGACAGCCGGGTGGGCAGCACCGTCTCATGGAAGGGAACGCCGTTGACCACGACCTCGCCGACCTCATGGGCCTTTTCAGGATGGCCCGTGGCGACAGGAGCGTCGGGGTCGGCGGCGAAGGCGATCGCCGGCGCGGCGGCCAAGGCTACGCCGGCCGCGAGCAGGCCAAACCGGCGGGCGCGCCATCCGCGCGAGACGAACGACGTTCTCTTGGTTTTCGTTTTCAAAGCTTAGCCCCCTCAGGCTTGGCCCGCGCGAATACCCCTGCCCGTCGCGGTTTGCGCACCGCATAGGGCCGAATCGTCCGGGATCGTTAGAATTTTGGCGCGCCGCGCGCGGTTTCTGTCCTGTGCCGTCCGGTTGTGCAGGCCACGCCCGGTTGCGCCCAGTGGGCGAGCGTCCTGGTCGGCGCCTTTTTCTCGTCATCCCGGCCGCCGCGTCGCGGAGAGCCTGTTAAGTTCGTCCTGGATCGTTCCGCCGGCGCCGGCCCCCACCGTCTCGCTACGCGAGCCACCTCTCTTCGCTTCGCTCGGGGGGTGAGGAGGAATAACCGGCAGTCGCCTCATCCTCCCCCGCGAGCGGAGCGAAGACAGGGGGAGGTGGCAGGGCGCGCAGCGTAGCGGAGCGACCTGACGGTGGGGGCCAGCGCCGACCATCGATCGCAATCCCTACGGCGCGATGATCTCGAACCAGAAGTCGAACTGGTCGAGCAGGTCGATGAAGGCCGCGAACTCGACGGCGTCAGCGACTTGCAGCTTTCCGGCCTCGACCGCAGCCTCCAGCGTGGTCTCGCGCAGCACCAGTTGCACCAGGGCCGCGCGGGTCAGGGTCACCGGCGAGGCGCCCTCCGCGACCTTGCCCGCCCGATGGTGCAGCACGGCGTTCTCGACCGTCACCCCGAACCGCTCGCCGGTGTCGGAGAAGGTCAGGCCAAAGGCGAAGGTTCGCGCGCCGCAACGGTGGCCATTCAGCCGCACCGACAACGAATCCAGCAGCTCGTCCGCCGGCAGGTTGCGGATTTGGCCCGCCGCGCCCTGGCGGGGCGTGACCATCGGCGGCCGGGGATTCCTCAGCTCCATGGCGCCGGTCAGATAGAAGGCGCGCCAGGGGCCGGACTCGGCCTGATAGCCCATCTGCTCCAGGGCGTCGGCCTGCAGGTTGCGGGCGTCCATATTGGCCGGATCGGCGAACACCAGATGGTTCACCAGCTCGGCCACCCAGCGGTAGTCGCCGGCGTCATAGGCAAGGCGCGCCTTGGCCAGCAGGGCGTCGGCCCCGCCGACGGCCTCGACGTAGCGCTTGCCCGCCTCCACCGGCGGCAGGGTGTGCAGGTTGGCGGGATTGCCGTCGAACCAGCCGAGGTAGCGCTGGTAGACCGCCTTGGCGTTGTGGTTGAGCGTCCCATAGTAGTCGCGGGCATGCCACTCGCTGGCCAGGGTCGGCGGCAGGGCGAGTTCTTCGGCGATCTCGGTCGCGTTCAGGCCGTGGTTGGCCAGGCGCAGGCTCTGGTCGTGGACGTATTTGTAGAGATCGCGCTGCTTGGTCAGAAAATCGGCCGCCGCGTCCGGCCCCCAGCGCGGCCAGTGGTGGCTGGCGAACAGAACCTTGGTTCGCGGGGCGAACAGGGCCTTGGCTTCGTCGATGTAGAAGCTCCAGGCCTTGGCGTCGCGCACCTGGGCGCCCCGGGGTGTGTAGAGATTGTGCAGATGGCAGGTGCAGTTCTCCGCCATGCACAGGGCGCCATATCTGGGGAAGAAGAAGTTCATCTCCGCCGGCGCCTCGGTCCCGGGCGTGACCTGGAACTCGATCTCGACGCCGTCGATGGTCAGGCGCGTCCCGCTCTGGCTGATGCTCTCGGTGGGCGGGACCAGGCTGACGGAGCCGAGGCTGACGGTTTTACCGAGGCCGGAATCCACGTGCCCTTTGGGTCCGCGCGGCAGAATGGAGCCGTACATGTAGGTGGCGCGCCGGCCCATGGCGTTGCCGGCTAGAACGTTCTCGCTCACCGCCTCTTTCAGGAAGCCTTCGGGCGCGATGATGCGCATCCCCGCGGCGATATCGGCGTCGCTCAGCACCCCGCGCACGCCGCCATAATGGTCGACGTGGCTGTGGGTGTAGATCACCGCCTTCACGGGACGCTCGCCCCGATGCTGGCGATAGAGGGCGATCGCCGCCGCCGCGCACTCGGCCGAGGTCAGCGGATCGATGACGATCAGGCCTTCGTCGGTCTCGATGAAGGTGATGTTGGAGATGTCGAAGTTGCGCACCTGATAAACGCCGGGCGTCACCTCATAGAGGCCGTGCAGGCTGTTCAGCCGCGCCTGCCGCCACAGGCTGGGGTTGACGGTGGGCGGGCAGTCTTCCGCGTCTTCGAAGGCGAAGGACGACATGTCCCAGCAGATCCGGCCGCCCTCGCCGAGGATGCGGCCATCCGGGATGGTGGCGATGAAGCCGCGTCGGGCCAGCTCGAAATCGGAGCCGTCGTCGGTCGGCAGTCTGGCTTTCAGCGCCGCGTTCGCGCGGATCGTCGCCGCGGCGGCGTTCTTTGGTTCGGCCATAAGCATCCTCCCAACTCTTGGCGGCGACCATGCCGAGGTTTCAGTTGAGGGTCGAGGGGGTGGGCTCTTTCGGCCAAGGCGTAAACGCCGCGTTCACCATAACCGGCCAGTCTCGCCATCAACGTAGCGCGCGGGATTCTCAGACCTTTGCCGGCTTTGTTCGCCAGACCCGATCGGCTGCGGCGTTTGCAGATCGAAATCACCACCGGTTGCAACCTGGGCTGCGTCGGCTGTCAGCGCACGATTGGCATGGCCGACAAGAGCTGGCGCAACATCAACATGCCCCTGGCGCGCTATGAGGCGGTGCTGGCCAACGCCCCGCCAGCGGACGTGATCATCCTGCAGGGTATCGGCGAGCCGACCCTGCACACCAGGCTGCCGGCGATGATCACAGCCGCGCGCCAGGCCGGCAAGTTCGGCGTGGTCAGCTTCAACACCAACGCCCTGCTCCATGACCTGGCCTATTACGAACGGCTGAAGGCGCTCGGCCTGGGTCACGTCAGCGTCTCGGTCGACAGCCTGGTTGCGGAGACCGCCGAGGCCCTGCGCGCCGGCACTGACTGCGATCTGCTGCGCAAGATGGTGCGCGGCTTGTCGGCCCTCTTCACCCAGGGCATGACCCTGTCGGTGGTGCTCAGCCGCCGGAACTTGCCGGAACTGCCGTCGCTGCTTACCGAGCTGCACGATCTTGGCGCTCGCGTCGTCGAGCTGCAGCCGCTGATCTCCTACGCCGAACAGATCGACTCCATCGCGCTGTCGGCGGCGGAGCTTCAAGGCGCGCGCTCAACGGTGGCGCAAATCCGCTCGCGCCTGCCCGACCTGACCGTGCTGCTGGCCCCGGCTGTGACGCCGGACGGCAGCCGCTGCCGCCGCCCCTTCACCGCCGGCTATGTCACCGTCGGCGGATTTCTCACCCCTTGCTGCACCACCAATGACATCGACCTGTTCGGCAGGACCAGCCTGGCCGAACAGACCTGGGCCGAGGCCTGGGAGAGCCCCGGCGTGCAGCGCTGGCTGCAGACCTATTTCGACCGCGAGCCGGACATCTGCCTCGGCTGCGCCTTCAATCCGTCGGGCGCCCAACCCGCTCGCGCCAAGACCAGCCTGGCGGACGCCGGCGCCCTGACGCGAGCCGGCAAGCTGGAGGAGGCCGCCGCGGCGTTCGCCGACCTGCTGGCGACGGCTGAGTCCGCCGAGGCCCTGCAAGGCCTGGGTCTGGCCCGGTTCCAGCAAGGCGACGCCGCCGCCGCCCTACCGCTGCTGGAGGCCGCCGAGGCGCTGTCGCCCAGCGCGCGCGGGACCTTCAACCTGGCCATCGTCCTGGCCCAGCTCGGGCGGACCAGCGAGGCGATGACGGCGCATCGGCGCAACCTCGACAAGCACCGGGACTATCCGGCCTCCTACACCGCGCTCGCGGGCCTGCTGGCCGCAACTGGCGATCAGGCGGAAGCGGCGACTGTCCTGGCGAAGCTGGTCGATCTGGCGGCGGGGGCGTCGAACCCCGGCGTGCTCGACCAGGCCGTCGCCCAGTTGCTGACCCTCGACGCCGATCCGCCCAACCCCACCCTGCTCGCCAACACCCTGCGCATGAGCGGGCGGCAGGACCTGTCGATGGCCCTCCTGACGCGCCGCCTGCAACATGCGCCGAGCGACGTCGCCGCCCGGCTGGCGCTGGCCATGGCCCGGCTCGCCACCATCCACGCCTCCGAGGCCGAGATCGCCGAGCGCCGCGCCGCCTACGCCGCTGACCTGGCCGCCCTGGAGGCCGTGGTCGAGACCGCGGCGCCGGATGAACTGGCGCGCAGCGCAACAGAGGTGGGCAACGCCAAACCCTTCCTGCTGGCCTACCAGGGCGGCGACGACACGCCGCTACAGGCCTCGTACGGGCGGATCGCCTCGCGGCTCAGCCTGGCCCGGTCGCCGCAAACCCCGCTGGCGCCCGCCACCGGAGAGCGGCTGCGGATCGGTTTCGCCACCAGCTATTTCCATCAGCATTCGATCTCCAAATTGTTCGGCGGCTGGATTCGCCAGCTGGACCGCAGCCGGTTCGAGGTGTTTGGCTACCACCTGGGCGACGCCCATGACGCCGTCAGCGCCAGCCTCGGCGCCGCCTGCGACGTCTATCGCCATGGCGCGGCCGGCCAGGACGCCTGGGCGCGGACGATCGCGGCGGATGGCTTGCACGCCCTGATCTATCCCGAGATCGGCATGCATCCCCTGCCCGTTCAGCTGGCCTGCCGGCGGCTTGCGCCGGTGCAGGCCATGGCCTGGGGCCATCCCGTGACCAGCGGCCTGCCGGAGATCGACTACTTCCTCACCTGCGACCTGATGGAGCCGGCGGACGGCGAGCGCCACTACACCGAACAGCTGGTGCGCCTGCCGAACCTGTCGATCTGGTATCCGCCGCTGCCGTCGGAGGGCGGACGGCTGACGCGGGCGGGCCTGGGACTGTCCGAGCAGGACATGGTCTATGTCTGCTGCCAGTCGCTGTTCAAATACCTGCCGCGCCACGATCACGTCTTCCCGGAGATCGCCCGGCGCGTTCCGCACGCCAAATTCCTGTTCCTGGCCGATGGCCGCGCCGCCGTGACGGACGCCTTCAAGGCGCGGCTAGCGGGCGTCTTCAGCGACGCGGGCCTGGCGATGGATGATCACGTCGTCCTGGCGCCTCAGGTTCCGTTCGAGGACTTCCCGTCGCTGCTGCGCGTTGGCGACCTCTATCTCGACAGCATCGGTTGGTCCGGTGGCAACACTACGCTGGAGGCCCTGACCTGCGACCTGCCGGCCATCACCTGGCCGGTTGGGCTGATGCGCGGCCGGCACACAACGGCCATCCTCAAGGTGATGGGGCTGGACGCGTGTATCGCTGACTCAGCGGAGGCCTATGTCGATTTGGCGGTCCACTTCGCCGACCCGGCGTCACGCGGGGACCTTCGGGCTCAAGTTGTCGCCCGCAAAGACCGGCTGTTCCACGATCTTGAGGCGGTGCGGGCGCTGGAGGATTTCCTGGTGCGGGCGGTTGGCGAACGCCTGTCGGACACGCCCGTCCTTCAAGCCGCCCAAGCCTGATCGGGTTAGAGGTCACCGTTCCCTCGCCCTTGTGGCGAGGGCCCATTGGACTGGAACGGTGGGAAGTTCGGTGCGGCGGAGCTGTCTGCGCCTCTACTGCTTGTAGTCGCGCTCAATGGGCCCTCGCCACAAGGGCGAGGGAACGGCGTGAGTTGGAACAAAAAAGCGCGCCGGTCGCCCGACGCGCTCTTCTGAACTCAGCTCGCCTTCAAGATCAGTTGTAGATCTCGAACAGGCCGGCGCCGCCTTGGCCGCCGCCGATGCACATGGTCACCACGCCCCATTTGGCGCCGCGGCGTTGGCCTTCCTGCAGGATGTGGCCGGTGCAGCGGGCGCCGGTCATGCCGAAGGGGTGGCCGATAGAGATGGACCCGCCGTTGACGTTGTACTTGGCCGGGTCGATGCCCAGCTTGTCGCGGCTGTAGAGGCATTGCGAGGCGAAGGCCTCGTTGAGTTCCCAGATGTCGATGTCATCGACGGTCAGGCCCTGACGCGCGAGCAGCTTCGGCACCGCGAACACCGGGCCGATGCCCATTTCGTCGGGCTCGCAGCCGGCGACGGCCCAGGAGACGAAACGGCCGAGGGGCTTCAGACCCCGGCGTTCGGCTTCCTTGGCTTCCATCATCACCACGGCCGCGGCGCCGTCGGAGAGCTGGGAAGCGTTGCCGGCGGTGATGTACTTGCCTTCGCCCTTCACCGGGGTCAGCTTTTGCAGGCCTTCCAGGGTGGTTTCCGGACGATTGCACTCGTCGCCGACCACCGTGTAGTCGACGATGCTTTCTTCCTTCGTCTCCTTGTTGACCGTCTTCATCTTGGTCTTCATCGGGACGATTTCGTCCTTGAACTTGCCGGCCTGCTGAGCGGCGGCCATGCGCCGCTGCGATTCCAGCGAATATTCGTCCTGGTATTCGCGGCTGACCTTGTAGCGCTCGGCGACGATGTCGGCGGTGTCGATCATGGCCATGAAGATGGCCGGGGCCATCTTGACCAGTTCCGGATCGACCGCTTCACGGGGCATGCCGCCGCCGGGGATGGAAATGCTTTCGACGCCGCCGGCGACGACGCAGTCGGCGTTGTCGCCGCGGATGTGGTTGGCGGCCATGGCGATGGATTGCAGGCCCGAGGAGCAGAAGCGGTTGATCGAGACGCCCGCCGTGGTCACCGGCATGCCGGCCAGCAGGGCCGCCTGGCGGCCGATGTTGGCGGCGCCATGGGCGTTGTTGCCGAGGTAGCAGTCTTCGACGAAGTCGGCTTCGACGCCGGAGCGCTCGACCGCGTGCTTGATGGCGTGGGCGGCCATCGACATCGGCGGGGTGATGTTGAACCCGCCCCGGCCCGACTTGGCCAGGCCCGTCCGGGCATAGGAAACGATAACGGCTTCACGCGACATGAGTGATCCTCCCTGGATTTGGCCAACCTTATGATCGGGAGTTCCGACCCTGGCAACTTCTCGGCGTCAGAAAACATAACGGATGTTGGGACGGCAAGTGGGGGAAGGATTTCACCACGGAGCACACGGAGGGCACAGAGGGGTCTGTGCTTTCGTCGATTCAAACACAAAGGCGCGAAGGACGCGAAGAGGCGCGCAGCGCAATTTGATAGTAGCCGACCTGTCGGATTGTCGCGCGGGCTTCGCCCGCCTTGGCGTCCCTTGCGGCTTGGCGTTCAACCTTTCCTCTCTGTGCCCTCCGTGTGCTCCGTGGTGAAACTGACTATGCCCTGGGCCATACTCCGCCCTATCCGCTAGAGTCGCTCCATGTCCCTCGTCCAGCCCGCGCCAGACCAGACCGTGCTCGCCCGTCGCGCCATCATTGCCGACGCCTTGCGCAAGATCGTCGGCGCGGAGAGCCTGGTCGAGAGCCCGGAAGCGCTGAAGCCGTTCGAGTCCGATGGCCTGACCGCCTATCGCCAGCCGCCGATGCTGGCGGTGCTGCCTCGGACGCGCGAGCAGGTCGCCGCCGTGCTGCGGTATTGCGGTGAGAACGGCGTACGCGTCGTGCCGCGCGGGTCTGGCACCTCCCTGTCCGGCGGCGCTTTGCCGCTGGAAGACGCGGTGCTGCTGGTGATGTCCAAGTTCAGCCGAATCCTCGCCATCGACTATGAGAACCGGCTGGCCGTGGTCGAGCCTGGGGTGACCAACCTGGCCATCACCCGGGCGGTGGAAGCGCGGGGCCTCTATTACGCCCCCGATCCGTCGAGCCAGATCGCCTGCTCTATCGGCGGCAATGTGGCGGAGAACTCCGGTGGCGTGCACTGCCTGAAATACGGGCTGACCACCAACAATGTGCTGGGGGTGGAGATGATCCTGCTCACGGGCGAGACCGTGCGCCTGGGCGGCCAGGCGCTGGACGGTCCCGGCTATGACCTGCTGGGTCTGGTCGTCGGATCGGAGGGCCTGTTGGGCGTGGTGGTCGAGGTGACCGTGCGCCTGTTGCCCACGCCCGAGGCGGCGCGGGCGCTGCTGATCGGCTTCGACAGCGTGGAGGCCGGCGGCCAGTGCGTGGCCGACATTATCGGCGCCGGGATCATCCCCGCCGGCATGGAGATGATGGACCGCAACGCCGTGGTCGCCGCCGAGGCCTTCGTCCACGCCGGCTATCCCACCGACGTCGCCGCCCTGCTGATCGTCGAGGTGGATGGACCCGAAGCCGAGTGCGGCCATCTGGCGGGCCTGATCGAGGACATTGCCCGGCGCAATGGCGCCACCGAATTCCGCGTCTCCCGCGACGAGGCCGAACGGCTGGCCTTCTGGGCCGGGCGCAAGGCGGCCTTCCCCGCCGTGGGCCGGATCGCGCCGGACTACTACTGCATGGACGGCACCATCCCGCGCCGGAAGCTGCCCCAGGTGCTGGCGCGGATCGAGGCCCTGGCCGAGCAGTATGGCCTGGGCGTCGCCAATGTCTTCCACGCCGGCGACGGCAATCTGCACCCGCTGATCCTCTACGACGCTCACAAGCCCGGCGACCTGGACAAGGCCGAGGCCATGGGCGCGGACATATTGCGCACTTGCGTCGAGGTGGGCGGGGTGCTCACCGGCGAACATGGCGTGGGCGTGGAGAAGCGCGAGCTGATGCCGGCCATGTTCGACGACGTGGACCTGGACTATCAGGCGCGGGTGAAAGCCGTGTTCGACCCGGCGGGGCTGCTCAATCCCGGCAAGGTGTTTCCGTTGCTGCATCGCTGCGCCGAGGAAGGCCGCGTGCATGTGCATGCGGGCCAGACCCGGTTTCCTGAGTTGCCGCGGTTTTGATGGGCCGGATGGCAGTCCCTCTGGAACACCTCTCCCGAAGGGAGAGGGAGGGGCCCAGCGAAGCTGGGAGGGTGAGGGGTTACGCGGTTGCCGAAAGAAGCGCCGACGCCGCTGTTTCATTCTGCACCGTTCCTAGTCCCTCATCCTCCCACGCCTTCGGCGCGGGCCCCTCCTTCTCCCTCCGGGAGAAGGTTTGGACGGGGCGCCTCCCTTGAGCGGCCTTCACAAGCCTCGCGATGAAGCCGATCTGGTTGACCTCGTGGCCCAGACCGCGGCCCGCGATGGCCATCTCCTCATCGAAGGCGGCGGCAGCCGCTCGCGCGTCGGTGCGGCGCCAGCCGAAGGCGCTGAACAGGTCGACCTCAGCGCTTTCAGTGGCGTGATCGATTACGAGCCCACGGAGCTGGTGCTCACCGCCGGTCCCGCGACCCCGATGGACGAGATCGAGGCCCTTCTCGCCGCTAATGGCCAGATGCTGGCGTTCGAGCCGCCGCGTCACGTCCATCTGTGCGGGCGGTCCGACGCCATCCCCACCCTGGGCGGCGCGCTGGCGTCCAATGCGGCCGGGTCCCGGCGATTGTCAGCCGGCGCGGCGCGGGACCATTTCCTCGGCTTCCGCGCGGTGTCCGGGCGCGGCGAGGCGTTCAAGGCCGGCGGCAAGGTGGTCAAGAACGTCACCGGCTTCGACCTGTCCAAGGTCATGGCCGGCTCCTGGGGCACGCTGGCGGTGCTGACCGAGGTCAGCGTCAAGGTGCTGCCGCGCCCGCCGTTCACAGCCACCCTCGTCCTGAGCGGACTCGACCCGGCGCGCGCCTGCGCGGCCATGGCCAGGGCCTGCGCCTCGCCGGCGCCGATAACCGGCGCCACGCATCTGAATATCCATGATGGCAGGCCGGCCACCTTGTTGCGCCTGGAGGGTTTTGAGCCTTCGGTGCGCGTCCGCATCGACGCGCTACGCGCCTTGCTGGCCGACTTCGATAAGGCCGAGCTGTTGGAGGGTGGCGACAGCCTGGGCCTTTGGCGCGAGATCGGCGAGGTCACGCCGCTCGGCCCGCTGACCAGCCCCCTTTGGCGCGTCTCCATTCCCGCCGCCGAGGCGCCGGCGCTCGTGTCGGGCCTCGCGCCCGAGACCTGGATGATGGACTGGGCCGGCGGGCTGGTCTGGGTCGTCGCCAAGGAGCCGCCACGCCTGCCGGGCCGCGACGGGCATGTCCAATACTGGGGCGGCGCGCCGGCCGGCGCCAAACCCGATGCCGCCAGTCGACTGTCGCCCGCCGCCCTGCGCATTTCCCAGGGCCTGAAGGCGGCGTTCGACCCGACGGACGTGTTCAATCGCGGCCGGCTCCTGCCGCCGCTAGGAGCTGGCTGAGATGCAGACCCGCTTCACCCCCGACCAACTGGCCGATCCGGACACCGCCGTCTCCGAGGCGATGATCCGCAAATGCGTCCACTGCGGCTTCTGCACGGCCACCTGCCCGACATACGTCCTGCTGGGCGACGAGCTGGATAGCCCGCGCGGACGCATCTATCTGATCAAGGAGATGCTGGAGGCGGACGCGGACCCCACGCCGGAGGTGGTCAAGCACATCGACCGCTGCCTGTCCTGCCTGGCCTGCACCACCACCTGCCCGTCCGGCGTCGACTACGCCAAGCTGATCGACCACGCGCGGGATTACGTAGAGCAGCGCTACCAGCGGCCCTTCGCAGATCGCGCCTGGCGCAATCTGTTGGCCTGGCTGCTGCCGAACAGAAGCCGGTTCGCGGCGGCCTTGAGCCTGGCGCCGCTGGCCAAACCGTTCGCGCCGGTGCTTGCACGCGTGCCGGCGCTGAAGCCGGCCGCCGCCATGCTGTCACTGGCGCCGCGCCGCCGGCCCGCGCTCTGGCGCGCGCGACCGGCGCATGATCATCCCAACGGCCGGATCATACTGCTGCAGGGCTGTGCGGAGCCCGTCCTGGCGCCCCAGGTGCGGGAGGCCACGATACGGCTGCTGAACCGCATGGGCTATGAGGCGGTGTTTGCCCAAGGCGAAGGCTGCTGCGGCGGCCTGACCCTGCATATGGGCAAGGCCGAGGCCGCGCGCGCGGCCGCCCGTCGCAACGTCGCCGCCTGGAGCGCCGAGATGGCCAAGGGCGATATCGCCGCCATCCTCACCACCGCTTCGGGATGCGGGGTGATGCTGGAGGATTACGGCCACCTGTTCCGCGACGACCCGGCCTTGGCCGAACCCGCCAAACGGGTTTCCGACCTCGCCCAGGACATCGCTGAATTCGTCGACCGGATCGGCCTGCCGCCCGTCGTCGACCATAGGCCGCTCAGCGTCGCCTATCACGCCGCCTGCACGCTGCAGCACGGCCAGAAGGTCACCGCCGCGCCCAAGCGCCTGCTGGCCGCCGCCGGGTTCGAGGTGCGCGACATCCCCGAGGGCCACCTCTGCTGCGGCTCGGCCGGGACCTACAACATCCTGCAGTCGGACATCGCCACTCGGCTGCTGGAGCGAAAGCTGGAAAACATCGACCGCACGGGCGCCGACCTCATCGCCGCCGGCAACATCGGCTGCCTGACCCAGATCGCCAGTGGCTCAAGCCGGCCGATCGTCCACACCATCGAGCTGCTCGACTGGGCCACGGGAGGGCCGGCGCCGGCGGGTTTGGGCGACCTCTGATCAGGTCGGCAGGCTCGGCCGATGGAACGGAGCTGGTCCGGCCCTGTTCCCAATCTCAGGAGGCCGATCATGCCCAAATCCCAATCCGGCTCTGAGCGAGGCCGCACCGACGAGACCGAAGACCTGCGTCCGGGAAACCCGCCGCGCCACGCCACCCAGCCGAAGGGCTCGGACGACTCGAACGTGTCGCCAAAAACCCGCACCAATCCGAATACCGGCGAGCCCAATCCAAAGCGTGGAGACCATTGATGAAAGCCGTTCGCATCCACCGCTTTGGCGATCCCAGCGTGCTGCAGGTGGATGAAATCGATCGCGCCGAGCCTACGGGCGACCAGCTGCTGATCAAGGTCCACGCCGCCAGCGTCAATCCGGTGGACTACAAGATCCGCCAGGGCGGCTATCCGAGGGTGACCGAGGACAAGCTGCCCATCACCCTGGGCCGCGATGTCGCCGGCGTCGTCGAGGTGGCGGGCGGAGGCTTCAAGGTCGGCGACGAGGTCTATGCCCACCTCGACTGGGCGGATGGCGGCTACGCGGAATACGCCGTGGTCGCGCCGGTCGGCGTGGCGGCCAAGCCTAAAAGCCTGGACATGATCCACGCCGCGGCCGTGCCGCTGGCCGCCACCACCGCCTGGCAGGGCCTGTTCCAGCACGGCAATCTAAAGCGTGGGCAGACCGTGCTGATCCATGGCGCCTCGGGCGGCGTGGGCGGTTTCGCCGTCCAGTTCGCCAAGGCGGAGGGCGCCTATGTCTACGCCACCGCCTCGGGCGAGGGCGTTCAGGCGGTGCGCGACGACGGCGCCGACGAGGTGATCGACTATAAGACGCAGAAGTTCGAGGACGTGGCCAAGGGCGTCGACCTGGTGTTCGACCTGATCGGCGGCGACACCCAGGCGCGCTCCTTCGCCGTGGTCAAACCCGGCGGCGCCCTGATCTCGACGGTGCAGGAGCCGGACAAGGCCAAGGCGGCGGAAAAGCAGCTGACCGCCAAACGCTATATGGCCGAACCCAACGCCGACCACCTGAAACGCATTGGCGAGCTGATCGACGCGGGCAAGGTCAAGGTGGTGGTGGCCGAGACGTTTCCGCTGGAGCAGGCGGCCGCCGCCCACGCGAGCCTGGAGAACGACCATCCGCGCGGGAAGATCGTGCTGAAGGTGGGGTAGGTCGAAATCGAGAACCCGCCGTTCCCCAGGCCTTGTGCCTGGGGTCCATTGAGCACGACGGGTTCGAGGTTCGCTGCGGCGGAACCGTTCATGCGTCACGTCAAGCGTTCGCGTCCAATGGGCCCTAGGCACAAGGCCTAGGGAAGGGCGTCAATTACACACCCGCCCGCACGATCACCGGCTCGTGGCGGATCGCGCACTTGACCGAGTTGGCGATGGCGCATCGGGCGGGAACGTCGTGATGCACCCGTAGGGCCAGGTCGGCGTCGTCGGTGGCGCGGATGGTGACGTGCGGCCGCAGGATCACCTCGGTGATCCGATCGCCGGCCTTGGCGTCCTCGATCATCTTGCCGATCGCCTCGTCGCGGTAGGCCAGCACGGAAATCCCGGCCTCCGAGGCCAGATGCAGGTACCAAAGCTTGTGGCAGGCCGAGACGGCGGCGACCAACAGCTGTTCGGGATTCCAGCGCTCGGGGTCGCCGCGAAAGGCAGGATCGGACGATCCGGGGATCGGCGGCCTGCCCTCCGCACTGATCACATATTCGCGGCCATAGGCGCGATAGCTCTCGGTGCCGGCGCCGCGATTGCCGGTCCATTCCACCGAGAGGTCGTAGCGGTGTTCGCGGGCCATGCTCACTCCAGTCTCAAAAGCTGTCTGCGGTCCCCGATCTAGCTCGACCGACAAATCATGGCTAGAAACGGAAGCGCCGTCGTAGGCGGCGGCGACTACTCAAGGCCCCCCGACCATCCATGCAGACCCCAAAGGGCTTCGCGCCGAGACAGTTGATTTCCGGATGGCTGGGCGAGCAGAAGGCGGACGAAATCCTGGCCTACGCCATCGCCAGCGAGGCGCGGTTTGCGCCGGCGACGGTCGAGCGAAGCGACGGGACGTCGACCGTCGACCGTTCGCTTCGCGACTCGCAGAAACTGCTCGACCTGGGCGGCCATGGCGAGTTCATCGCCGACCGGATTATCGACCTGATGCCGGCGTTGAGCCCGCTCATCGGTCCGCTTGAGCGGCCGATCCAAGGTCTTACCCTGGAATTGGTCGCCCACGGCGACGGCGCTCATTTTAAACGGCACCTGGACACCTATTTCGGCGTGGGGGCCGACCAGAGACGGGGGCGGCGACGGCTGAGCCTGGTCTACTATCTGAATCAGCGGCCGAAGCGGTATTCGGGCGGGGCCCTGCGGTTCTACAGCGGCGACGACACCGCTTGGCAGGATGTCATTCCTGACCATGATCTGCTGGTCTGCTTCCCGGCCTGGACGGCGCACAGCGTCGAGCGGGTGCAGGTCCCAGGCGGCGCCTTCGCGCATAGCCGCTTCGCCATCAACGGCTGGCTCTACGACTGATCGGAACGCCTGCGCCGCGTCTTCAGGAGTGGGTTTGCAGGCCCAGGTGTAGCACTTCGTCGGATTCCTCCACCGCCTCGGGCGGCAGTTCGGGTGCGGTCGCGAGATCAGCGTAGAGGGGTGCGAAATCGGTCTCCAGCGTCTGGCGCAGCAGGTCGGCGAAGCTGTCGATGACGAAATAGCTCTGCTGATAATCGTCGATCCGATAGCGCGTCCGCATCACCCGCTTCAGGTCGAAGGCGATCCGGTTCGGCGAGGCGTCCTCCAGGGCGAAATGGCTCTCGCCAAAGCTGGAGACGATCCCGGCGCCATAAAGTTTCAGACCCGCGCCGTCGCGGATCAGGCCGAATTCCACCGTGTACCAGTAGAGCCTGGCCAGCTGTTCCAACGAGCCGAACGACAGCGACCTTAAGCCCCCCTCGCCATAGGCCTGCATATAGTCGGCGAAGGTGGGGTCGGACAGCAGCGGCACATGGCCGAACAGGTCGTGGAAGACGTCCGGCTCCTGCAGATAGTCGATCTGGTCGGCTCTACGGATAAAACGTCCGGCGACGAAGGTGCGGTTGGCCAGGTGGCGGAAGAAGACCTCGTCGGGCACCAGGCCCGGCGCGGCGACGACCCGCCAGCCGGTCAGGGCCATCAGCCGCTCGGACAGTTCCTCGAAGTCCGGGATGCCCGGGTGGGACATCTTCAGCACCTCGATCCCGCGCAGGAATTCCGGCGCGGCCCGCCCCTGCAGCATCGCGGTCTGGCGTGCATAGAGGGTGTCCCACAGCGCGTGCTCGGCCGGCGTATAGCGCGACCAATCCTGCGGGATGGTCCAGTCGGACGCGGCGCCCGGCGGCGGCTTGGTGAGTTGGGACGAGGCGTCGTGCATGGCCGAAGCCTAACCTCGCCGCGCCCAATCTATCAAGTTTCATTTGAAACTATCTCGGCGAATTGATAGTTTTCGCTGCGCCCAAGCGCCGCCTGAAATTCCGCGCTCGCTTTCCGGAGATCATCGCCATGCTGTTCGACAATCCCCTCGGCACCGACGGGTTCGAGTTCGTCGAATTCACCGCGCCGGATCCGGATCTGCTGAAGACCCAGTTCGAGGCGATGGGCTTCACGGCGGTGTCGAAACACCGGTCCAAGAATGTCATCCGCCTGCGCCAGGGCGACATCAACCTGATCCTGAACATGGAGCCCAACGGCCAGCCGGCGGAGTTCCGCGCCCAGCATGGCCCCTCGGCCAACGCCATGGCCTTCCGGGTCAAGGACGCCGCCAAGGCGCTGACGCTGGCCCTGGAGCGCGGCGCCAAACAGGTGATGGGACCGGTGGGTCCGATGGAGCTGAACATCCCCGCCATCGAGGGCATCGGCGGCTCCAACCTCTATCTGGTGGACCGGTATGGGGCGCAGGAGATCTACGACGTCGACTTCATGCCGATCCCCGGCGCCGAGGAGGCAGCCAAGCTCAACGATGTCGGCCTGACCTATCTCGACCACCTCACCCATAACGTTCAGCGCGGCAATATGGCCAAGTGGGCGGACTTCTATGAGCAGGTCTTCAACTTCCGCGAAATCCGCTATTTCGACATCGAGGGCCAGCAGACCGGCCTGGTGTCCAAGGCCATGACCAGCCCGTGCGGCAAGATCCGCATTCCGCTGAACGAGAGCCAGGATGAGCACAGCCAGATCGAGGAATTCCTGAAGGACTACCACGGCGAAGGCATCCAGCACCTGGCCTTCGGCACGGGCGACATCTTCGCCTCGGTGGAGGCGATGGGGACGCGAGGCGTCACCTTCCAGACCACCCCCTCCACCTATTACGAACAGCTCGACGCCCGGGTGCCTGGGCATGGCCACAACCTGCAAAGGCTGCAAGCGGACAAGATCCTGCTCGACGGCGCGCCCACCGAAGGCCAGGGGCTGCTGCTGCAGATCTTCACCGAGAACATGGTCGGTCCAATCTTCTTCGAGCTGATCCAGCGCCAGGGCAACGAGGGCTTCGGCGAAGGCAACTTCAAGGCCCTGTTCGAGTCGATCGAGCTGGACCAGGTCCGTCGCGGCGTCCTGCCGGACATGCCGGCGAAGGCTTAAGCGTCATGGCCACGAAGAACTGGATTCCGGTTCGCGCCGCCCAGGGCGCCCATTCCCGCCAGGCTCACGCCGACCTGCCCGAGGGTGCCTATGAGCGGGAGGTGTCGAAGGAGGGCTTCTTCGGCCCCGCCGCCTTCTTCTACCACCGCAAACCGCCCACGGGCTGGAGCAGCTTCGAAGGGCCGCTTCGCCCCCGCGCCTTCGACCTCAACGCCCTGAACGCCCCGTCCAGCAGCCCTTGGGATGCGCCGGTGGTGCTGAGCAACGCGGCCTGCGAAATGCGGTTCTGGAAGCTGGCCGGGGCCATGCCGGGCCTGGCCCGCGACGCCGACGGCGACCTGTTGATCTTCGTCCACCAGGGAACCGGCGATCTGTTCTGCGACTACGGCCGCCTGACCTACGCGCCCGGCGACTACCTCTATCTGCCGCGCGGAACCATGTGGCGATTGGCGCCGACAGAGCCCACCGCCGCCCTGGTGATCGAGGCGACCAACGCCCACTTCGGCCTGCCCGATAAAGGCATGCTGGGCGGCCATGCGGTGTTCGACCCGGCCATCCTCGACATCCCGGCGATGGACGAGGCCTTCCGCGCCCATCAGGAGACGCCGGGCGCCGTCGCCGTGGCGATCAAGAAGCGCGGCCAGGTGTCGGTTGCCACCTTCCCCTACAATCCGCTCGACGCGATCGGCTGGCACGGCGATCTGGCGCCGGTACGGCTGAACGTGAAGGACATCCGTCCGGTGGTCAGCGCCCGCTACCACCTGCCGCCCTCGGCCCACACCACCTTCGTGTCGGACCGGTTCGTGGTCTGCACCTTCGCGCCGCGGCCGTTCGAGACCGACCCCGGCGCGATCAAGGTGCCGTTTTTCCACAACAACGACGACTATGAAGAGGTTCTCTTCTACCACGCAGGCGACTTCTTCAGCCGCGACCATATCGAGGCGGGGATGATGACCTTTCACCCCTCCGGCTTCACCCACGGCCCGCACCCCAAGGCGCTGTCGCGCATGCTGGTTCAGCCCAAGGCGATGACCGACGAATATGCGGTGATGATCGATGTGCGCGATCCGCTGGAAGTGGGCGCGGGCGCGGCGTCGGTGGAAAACCACGCCTATGTGGATTCGTGGAAGACGCCGGAATGAAGCCGGCCGAAGACGCCGCGTCCGACACCGCTCTACGGCTGGACGACTACCTGCCCTATCGCCTGTCGGTGACGGCCAACGCCGTCTCGGACCTGATCGCCAGCGCCTATCAGAGCCGGTTCGGGCTTTCGATCCCGCAATGGCGGCTGATGGCGGTGCTGGGCGAGGACGGCCCGATGACGCCCCAGGCCCTGTGCGCGCGGACGGTGATGGACAAGGTCACCGTCAGTCGCGCCGCCGCCGCCCTGCATGAGCGCAAGCTGGTTGAGCGCGAGCCGAACGCCACCGATGGCCGCTCGCACCGCGTCGGCCTGACCGTATCCGGCGCCGCCCTCTATGCCGACATCGCACCCCTGGCCCTGGCCTATGAGGCGCGCCTGCTGGAGGCGTTCACACCGTTCGAGCGGCGGACAGTGCAGAGCCTGCTGCGGCGGCTGCAGGACGCGGCGGTGGCGCTGCAAATCCCCTAAACTTCAATCGTAAGGCCGCCACTCCCCCGGCGCCGGGGTGGGCGCTGTCGGCGGATCTTCGTCCGGTATGGCCGGCGGATCGATCTCCGGCTCGGGCGGGGGCGGTGCTAGCGGAGGATCGGCCAGCGGCGGGTTGGTGTCGGGCGTGTCGCTTGCCAAAGGCTCGCCTACCAATAGGCCGGCACGCCGTAGTTGGCGTAGTAGGCGAAGACCGGATCGCGATAGCGCTCGTCGGAGTCGCCGAGGTCCGCCAGCTCTTCCAGAGTGTAGGACGGAGCGGCCTGGAGCTGCTCCTTGTCCAGCGACACCACATAGGCGTTGCGCTCGACGTCATAGACCAGCAGGGGCCAGGGCAGCGGGTGATATTTCTCACCCATGCCGAGGAAGCCGCCGAAGGACAGGACCGCGTAGGCGACCTGACCGGTGCGCTTGTCGATGGCCACGTCCTCGATATGGCCGATGCGATCGCCGTCGGCGTTGATCACCGGGGTGTTGTTGACCTTGCTCGAAAAAATGAGGGCCTGAGGGGCGCGCGTGGCGGCGTCCATGGTCTGTCTCCCTGTTGAAATCAGTCTCTGTTCAAACCCCTGGCGCGAGCCGCCGTTCCGTCTCAGCCCTTCTTGCTGTAACCCAGGTCCGCGAGCTGCTCGTCGGACAGGTTGGGACTTTCGAACCGGTTCGGCTTGCTCCGATCCTCGGTGGTGACCAGTTCGTCGATGGGCGACTCATCCTCATCGTCGTCGACGGGCGGCTCCTCCTCATCATCATCGACGTAGAACACCGCGCTGTCGGGGCGGTCTTCCAGGCCGGTGCGCGGGGAGTCGTCGCCGGCGGTCTCCTCGCCGTCGAAGCTCTCGTCCTCGTCGAACAGTTCGGGATCGTCGTCGCCGTCGCCTTCATCGGCGTCGTCGATGGTCGAGGTGACGTCCAGCACGCGGGGAATCTCATCGAAGTTGGCGATGTCCTCACCGTCCTCGGTCAGGTTGGTCTCATCGACCACTTCGGCGATGTCTTCGTCGTCGAATTCCGGGGTGTCGGCCATGGCGGGTCTCCAAGCTAAAGGCGTCCCTGATCAAACAGCCGCCGAACGGCGCCGTTCCGCGCGCCGGCGCGGAAACGCTAGTGACGATTGGAATATGGGGTCGCCAGAGCTTTGCGGCACGACCGGCGTAGCGCGGTGGCTAGAGCAGATTGGGGTTATCCAAAGCAGCTCAAAATCCGCTCATCCCCGCGAAGGCGGGGACCCAGAAGACTGGGCGCCATTCGATCAGCCGCGCCAAGACCGAAGCGGCAAGACCTAAGTCTGGTAACCCTGGGTCCCCGCCTGCGCGGGGATGAGCGCGAAATTAGAACAATCAAATCTCGACCTGCTCTAGGGCTTGTTGAGATTTAGGATTCACGGGTTGAGCGGATCGTGATTCAAGCTCCAAAACGGAGTTTGTCATGGATCGCTTGAGTTTGACGGACGCCCAGTGGGCGAAGATGGAACCGCATT
>Ga0302311_10000136_pt1 | contig 90636 bp, 76 predicted proteins | sample III_Palsa_N1_3_FD_200449 | JGI IMG/M metagenome (GOLD analysis project Ga0302311, IMG submission 200449) | Peat permafrost microbial communities from Stordalen Mire near Abisko, Sweden - III_Palsa_N1_3 | ecosystem: Environmental > Terrestrial > Soil > Palsa > Peat permafrost | place: Sweden...
GTGGGCGAGGCCGAGATGGCCTGCATCATCGACTGCAGGCCGCCTTCGATGCGCTTGGCGATCTCGATTTCGCCTTCGCGGGTCAGCAGCTCGACCGAGCCCATCTCGCGCATGTACATGCGCACGGGGTCGGTGGTGCGGCCGAACTCGGAGTCCACCGTCGACAGCGCGGCCTCGGCGGCCTCTTCGGCTTCCTCTTCCGTCGCGCCGGACTGGGTCTGGCCCGAGATCAGCAGCGTGGCGGCGTCGGGCGCCTGCTCGTACACGGCGATGCCCATGTCGTTGAGCATCGACACGATGGCTTCGAGGATTTCGTTGTCGACCAGCTTCTCGGGCAAGTGGTCGTTGATTTCCTGGTGCGTCAGGAAGCCGCGCGTCTTGCCCATCTTGATGAGCGTCTTCAGCTCATGGCGGCGCTTGGCGACTTCCTCTTCGGTGAGCTGCGTCTCGTCCAGGCCGAACTCGCGCATCAGCGCGCGTTCCTTGGCCCGCGACACCTTCATGCGCAGCGGCTTGACCTTGGCCTTGACCTCGCCGATCTCCTCGACCACCTCTTCGGCGGCGTCGACCTCGACTTCACCCTCGAGATCGGCCTCGACCTCGGCGTCGTCCTCGAACGCGGGAACCTTGGCGACTTCTTCCTTCTTGCCCTTCTTGCCCTTGGCTTCCGGCGCGGCGGTCTTGGCGGCCGGCGCCTTGGCCGTCTTGGCGGCCGCCGTCTTCACGGCCGCGGTGGCCTTCTCGGCGGCCTTGGCCGCAGGCGCCTTCGTGGCGACCTTGGTCGCAGCAGCGGACACCGCCTTCTTGTCGGCGACGGGCTTCTCGGCGGCCGTCTTCGCGGCGGCGGTCGTCGTCTTGGCAGTATCAGCGCTCTTCTTGGCAGTCATGCGTTTCCTTGAATGAAAGTCGACCCAGGTCGCCCGGCTTTTCGAGCCCGCGTCAATCTCGACTGGCCCGTGGAATATGCGGGCAAGCATCGAAAAAGAAAGTCAGGCAATGAATTTCCCCTCGCGTGCGACGCGACGGGACACCGGCAGGCAAGTTGGCGTGAACGTGGTACGAATGAGCAGCTCTTGCGGGAGAAGGTGGCCGGTGGGAATGCCCTTGACGAGGGTGGCCGGGGCCCGGAGTTTGCTGCTCTCACTGCACGTCACAGGTTGCCGCTGAGTGGGATATCGGATTATACCTCATTCTCCAATGGAAACCACTGGTTGGCGAGGTCGCGGCGAGTTCGTGTCGCGCGCCACCCCCTCACTCTTCGGCACGCTGCGCCGACAGTCGAGCCTTGACTTCCTTCCAGTGCTGATCGACCTCGCGGTAGCGCGCGATCGCGCTCGGGTCGTTGGGGATCTGCGCCACCAGGGCCTTCTTCTGCGCACCCAGCTCGCGATCCAGCATGACGTCGACCGCACGGCGAAAGTCGGCAAAGGTGGCGTCCGGATCGGCATCGCCGTCGGCGATGGCCAGTGCCTCCTCGCCGAGCGCGGGATCGTCGCGCAGCGCGTGGCTGAGGACGGCCCAGGGCCGCGCCCCGTGTTCCGAGTGATCGCGCTCCAGCCAGGCCACCAGCGGCCCGTACGGGGCGGGCAAGGCGTGCAGCAGTTCGTGCTCGTCGGTCGACAGCTGATCCCAGTACTCGGGATGGCCGAACAGCATCTGCACGGCGCGGCTCTCGGGCGTCTTCGGTGCCGAGCGCGGGATGCGCCGCATCGCCGCCAGCTCGGCAGCCTCGCGGTCGCGCGCGGCGTACTTCGGATTGGACGGCCGGCCGCCGAACTTGCCGCCGAACTTGCCGCCGCCGTAGCCTTCCTGCGAGCGCGGGCGGCTCTGGCCTTCGCCGGGTGCGCCGTAGTTCGCGGGATCGTGGTGGTCGATGTCCTGCGGCGGTCCGTCGTGCCAAGGCTCGTCGCCGCCGTCGCGGCGCGTGCGCGCCGCTGCCCCGCGGCCGGCGCCGGTCTTCCAGAGTGCGTTGAGGTCGTCCAGCGGCAGGTTGGCCTTGCTCGCGAGTTCGCCCAGCAACTGGCGCTGCAGCGCGCCTTCGGGCAGCGCGGCCCACAACGGCTTGGCCTGCGCGAGCATGCGGGCCCGGCCTTCGGCCGTGTCCATGTCGCAATCGTGCTGTGCGACTTCGATCAGCTGTTGCGACAACGGCAGCGCGTTCTGCACATACTGCTCGAACGCCTTGCTACCGTGTTCCCGCACGTAGCTGTCCGGATCGTGTTCCTTGGGCAGGAAAAGAAAGCGGAAGCTGCGAGTATCCGTGGCGTGAGGCAACGCGGCCTCGAGCGCGCGCCCGGCCGCGCGACGCCCGGCGGCGTCGCCGTCGAAGCTGAAGATCACCTTCTCCGTGAAGCGCAGCAGCTTGTGCACGTGCTCGGCGGTGCAGGCGGTCCCCAGCGTGGCCACGGCGTTCGGGAAACCGAGCTGCGCCAGCGCGACGACATCCATGTAGCCCTCGGTGACCAGCACGTAGCCCTTGTCGCGCAGGCCCTGCCGCGCCTCGAACAGTCCGTACAGCTCACGGCCCTTGCTGAAGATGGGCGTCTCGGGCGAGTTGAGGTACTTGGGCTCGCCCTTGTCCAGCACGCGTCCGCCGAAGGCGATCACCTCGCCCTTGACGTTGCGGATCGGGAACATGATGCGTTCGCGGAAGCGGTCGTAGCGCTTCTGCGTGGCCGGATCGTCGCCCGAGACGATCACCATGCCCGACTCGACCAGCAGCGGGTCGTCGTAGCGCGCAAAGGCGCTCGCCAGCGTGCGCCAGCCTTCCGGGGAATAGCCGAGCGCGAAGCGCGCCGCGATCTCGCCGCTCAGGCCGCGGCTCTTCAGGTACTCGATCGCCCGCGGCGAGGCCTTCAGCTGCTGCTTGTAGTGGTCGGCGGCCTTGGCCAGGATGTCCGACAGGGTCGTGCTCTGCGCCTTCTTGCGCGCGGCCTCGGCGCGTTCCTCGGGCGAGGCATCGTCTTCCGGCACGGGCATGCCCACCTGCTGCGCGAGGTCGGTGACGGCATCGACGAAGCCCATGCCGTGGTGCTCGCACAGGAAGCGGATCGCGTCGCCGTGCACGCCGCAGCCGAAGCAGTGGTAGGTCTGGCGTGTCGGGCTGACGATGAAGCTGGGCGACTTCTCGCCATGGAACGGGCACAGGCCCTTGTAGTTGATGCCCGCCTTCTTCAGCGTGACGGTGCGGCCCACCAGCTCGACGATGTCGACGCGGGCAAGCAGGTCTTGGACGAATTGGCCAGGGATCACGAAGGGAGTGTAGAAGGAAGCCGAGCCGGAAACGAAACGAGCGCCCTCAGGCGCTCGAAACTCGGGACGGGGGGCCGTGAGCCCGCCTGGAAAAACCGCTCAGACGGCGAAATCGGTCAGCTGCTTGCCCGATTCCAGCGCGGCGGAGAGCCACTTCGGCTTCAGGCCGCGGCCGGTCCAGGTCTGGCCGCTGGCGGGGTCGCGGTATTTCGCGGCGACCTTGCGGCCACTGGTGCTGGCGCGCGGGCCGGTCGCCTTGGCCACGAGGTCGGCTGCGGTCAAACCATGCTCGGCCATCAGTGCACGAACCTTGGAAACGGCCTCGTTGCGCTCTTGACGGCGCGCGTCCGAAATCTGGCGATCAATTTCGGCCTTCTGGGCCAGAAGTTCCTGCAGGGAAGACATGTCTCAAATCCTCGTGTCAATTCGACAATTGAAACATCTTATCGCGAAATACGCAAAAAGAAACTCAATGGGGAAGTCGCACGTGACACTTTGCACGTGTCGGGCAGCTTCGACGCGAATATACACCGGCGCCGCCTGAAATTATTGCCTTCACGTGAAGTGAAAGCAGGCGGAGGATGAGAAAAGTCTCGTTCAGGCTGCCGGCGGTACGTAGCCGGCCGGTTGTTCGGCGCCGCCGCCGAAGAAGAAGCTTTCCATTTGGCGCGCCAGATATTGACGCGCGCGCAGGTCGGCCAGGTTCAGGCGATTCTCGTTGACGAGCATCGTCTGGTGCTTCTTCCACGCCTCGAAAGCTTCCTTGCTGACGTTGTCGTAGATGCGCTTGCCGAGCTCGCCCGGGAAGACGGAATAGTCGAGGCCTTCGGCCTCGCGCTTGAGGTAGACGCATTGGACGGTGCGTGCCATGGGAGAACTCCTGTTGTTCGTGTGAGGGCCGGGGCGACGTGTCGTCGCGGCCAATGGTGGATTCGCGTTTCGGTCGAGTCCTAGGGCAGTTTCTTCACGAGTACCTGCGAACGCCGATCCCCGTTGTATTTCTTCTTGCGCGCCTCGGGCAACCATTCCGGGTCGACCTGTTCGAAGCCGCGTTTGATGAACCAGTGCATCGTGCGCGTGGTGAGCACGAATATCGACTTGACGCCGAGTGCCTTTGCGCGGTGTTCGATTCGCTTGAGAATCCGGTCGCCGTCGCCCTGGCCCTGAACCTGCGGCGATACCGTCAGTGCCGCCAATTCTGCTGTGCCCGCCTCGGGATACGGATACAGCGCGGCGCAACCGAAAATGATTCCGTCGTGTTCGATGACGGTATAGGTGGCGACGTCGCGCTCGATTTCCGTGCGGCTGCGCTTGACCAGCGTGCCGTCGCGTTCGAAGGGCTCGATCAATTGCAGGATACCCCCCACGTCGTCGGACGTGGCCTCGCGCAGGCTCTCGAGTTTCTCGTCGACGACCATGGTGCCGATGCCGTCGTGCGTGAAGACTTCCATCAGCAACGCCCCGTCGACCGAGAACGGCAGGATGTGCGAGCGTTCCACGCCGCCCTGGCAGGCCTTGACGCAGTGCTGCAGGTAGAACGCGGTGTCGAACGGATTGTGCGGCGCCGGCAGCGTGGCGACGAGGCGCTCGGCGTCGGCCAGCGCGAGCTCGGTGTCGATCGGCGTCTCGGGATCGTTCGGCACCTCGTGGATGCCCGGCACCTCGGTCAGGAACAGCAGCTTGTCGGCCTGCAACGCGACCGCGGTGGAGGTGGCCACCTCTTCCATGGTGAGGTTGAACGCCTCGCCGGTGGGCGAGAAGCCGAACGGCGACAGCAGCACGACGGCGCCGATGTCGATCGCGCGGCGGATCGCCACGCCGTCGACCTTGCGCACGACGCCGCTGTGCATGAAGTCGACGCCGTCGACGATGCCCACGGGCCGCGCGGTGAGGAAGTTGCCCGACACCACGCGCACGGTCGCGTTGGCCATCGGCGTGTTGGGCAGCCCCTGCGAGAACGCGGCCTCGATCTCGAAGCGCAGCTGGCCGGCGGCCTCCTGCGCGCAGTCGAGCGCCACCTCGTCGGTGATGCGGATGCCGTGGCTGTAGCGCGCCGGGTGGTTCTTGGCCTTGAGCTGGTCGTTGACCTGCGGCCGGAAGCCGTGCACCAGCACCAGCTTCATGCCCATCGCGTGCAGGATGGCCAGATCCTGCACCAGCGCGTTGAGCTTGCCCGCGGCGATCATCTCGCCGGCGATCGCGACGACGAAGGTCTTGCCGTGGTAGGCGTGGATGTGCGGCGCCACGGCGCGGAACCAGGGCACGAAGGTGTGGGGAAAGACCAGATCCAGGCTCATTGTTCGTGCGCGGTTATTTCTGCCCGGCATTGTGCCGCACCGGGTCAAACCCATATGGGATCAACTCCTCGTTCGTCCAGATATTGCGCAGATAATCGCCGGCTCGTGAATTCGCCTACTCGCCCCCCCGCGCCCGCGCCGCGCCCGCCCGCCGCTCCCCGACCGCCGCGTTCCGAGCGTCCGGATCGCCCGCCGCGCGCCGCGCCTGCCCCGGCCAACCCGGTGCCGCCCGTCACCTTCCCCGAATCGCTGCCGGTCTCCGGCCGGCGCGAGGACATCGCGCGCGCCATCCGCGAGCACCAGGTCGTGATCGTCTGCGGCGAGACGGGCTCCGGCAAGACGACGCAGTTGCCCAAGATCGTGCTCGAACTCGGCCGCGGACGCGCCAACGGCGGCGGCCTGATCGGCCACACGCAGCCGCGCCGGATCGCGGCGTCCAGCGTCGCCAAGCGCATCGCCTTCGAGCTGAATTCGCCGCTGGGCGAGGTCGTCGGCTACCGCGTCCGCTTCCAGGATCGTTTCCAGCCGGGCGCGTCGGTCAAGCTGATGACGGACGGCATCCTGCTGGCCGAGACGCAGTCGGACCCGCTGCTGAAGGCCTACGACACGATCATCATCGACGAGGCGCACGAGCGCAGCCTCAACATCGACTTCCTGCTCGGCTACCTGCGCCAGATCCTGCCGCGCCGGCCCGACCTGAAGGTGATCGTCACGTCGGCGACGATCGACGCCGACCGCTTCGCCAAGCACTTCGAATCGGCCAAGGGCCCGGCGCCGGTGATCATGGTCAGCGGCCGGCTGTTCCCGGTGGAGCAGCGCTGGCGGCCGTTCGAGGAGACGCGCGAGTACGGCCTCAACGAGGCCATCGCCGACGCCGTCGACGAGCTGTGGCGCGGCGGCCCGGGCGACGTGCTGGTGTTCCTGCCCGGCGAGCGCGAGATCCGCGAGGCCGCCGAGGTGCTGCGCAAGCACCATCCGCCGGGCGTCGAGATCCTGCCGCTGTTCGCGCGGCTGTCGCAGGCGGAGCAGGATCGCGTGTTCGAGACCGGCGCCGCGCCGCGCATCGTGCTCACCACCAACGTGGCCGAGACCTCGCTGACCGTGCCGGGCATCCGCTACGTGATCGACTCGGGGCTGGCGCGCGTCAAGCGCTACAGCTATCGCAACAAGGTCGAGCAGCTGCAGATCGAGGCGATCAGCCAGGCCGCGTGCAACCAGCGCGCGGGCCGCTGCGGCCGCGTCGCCAACGGCACCTGCATCCGGCTGTTCGACGAGAAGGACTTCGCCGGCCGGCCGAAATTCACCGACCCGGAAATCCTGCGCTCGTCGCTGGCCGGCGTCATCCTGCGCATGAAGAGCCTGCGCTTCGGCGCGGTCGAGGACTTCCCCTTCCTCGAGGAGCCACCGCGCAAGGCGATCGCCGACGGCTACGCGCTGCTGGGCGAGCTCAACGCCGTCGACGACTTCAACGAACTAACGCCCATCGGCACCGAGCTCGCGAAGCTGCCGCTCGACCCGCGCGTCGGCCGCATGATCCTCGAGGCGCGCGAGCGCAACTGCCTCAACGAGGTGCTGGTGATCGCGTCGGCGCTGTCCGGCCAGGACGTGCGCGACCGGCCGATGGAACAGGCGCAGACCGCCGACGAGAAGCACAAGAAGTTCGACGACGAGCGCTCGGAGTTCATGGGCTATCTCAAGCTGTGGAAGTGGCTCGAGCTCTCGCGTGGCGGGCAGTCCGAAGGCCTCGATCTGGACGCCGCGCAGATCGCCCCGCACGCCCCGCGCGGGCCGTCCGCGCACGCGCGTCACGGGGGCGCGCAGGCAGGCGCGTTCACCGCGCCGCCAACCCACAAGCTCAGCCATCGCCGCTACGAGCAACTGCTGCGCGAGAACTTCGTCAGCGTGCGCCGCGTGCGCGAGTGGCGCGACATCCATTCGCAGCTGTTGACCGTCGTCGCCGACCACGGCTGGCAGGTCAACACCGTCGCCGCCAACTACGACCAGGTGCACCTCGCGATGCTGGCGGGGCTGCTGGGCAATCTGGGCCTCAAGAGCGAGGACGACGAGTGGTACCTCGGCGCGCGCGGCATCCGCTTCTGGCGCCATCCGGGCGCGCACCTGTCCAAGAAGCCCGGGCGCTGGATCGTCACCGCCGAACTGGTGGAGACGACGCGCCTGTACGGGCGCGGCATCGCCGCGATCGACCCGCAGTGGATTCCCGGCATCGCCGGCCATCTGCTGAAGACGCAGCTGCTCGAGCCGCACTGGGAGAAGAAGGCCGCGGAGGTGATCGCGTTGGAGCGCGCCACGCTGTACGGCATCGTCGTCTACCAGAACCGGCGCGTTAACTTCGGGCTAGTCGACCCGGTCGTCGCGCGCGAGATCTTCCTGCGCGAGGGCATGGTGCAGGGCGAGTGGGACACGCGGTTGCCCTTCCTCGCGCACAACCAGAAGATGATCGCGCAGGTGCAGGAGCTGGAGCACAAGTCGCGGCGCCAGGACGTGCTGGTCGACGACGAGCTGATCTACGCCTTCTACGACCAGCAGGTGCCGGCCGGCGTGGTCAGCGGCGCGACCTTCGAGAAGTGGTACCGCGAGGAATCCCGCAAGCAGCCGAAGCTGCTGATGCTCACGCGCGACGAGCTGATGCGCCACGAGGCCGCGGGCATCACGACGGCGTCGTTCCCGAAGACGATCCGCCTCGGCGGCGTCGACTGCCAGGCGGTCTACCTGCACGAACCCGGCGACGCCAAGGACGGCCTGACGGTGACCGTGCCGATCTACGCGCTCAATCAGGTCAACGCCGAGCGCGTCGACTGGCTGGTGCCGGGCATGCTGGAGGCGAAGGTGCTCGCGCTGGTCAAGAGCCTGCACCAGCGCCCGCGCTCGCGGCTGGTGCCGCTGCCGGAGTTCGTCGCGGAGTTCTGCGCAACGCACGACTTCGCGCAGGGCGAGCTGCTGGAGGTGTTGCTGAAGGCCGTCAAGGAGCGCGTGCAGATCGCCGTGCAGCGCAACGACTTCAAGCTGGAGACGCTGTCGCCGCACCACTTCATGAACTTCCGTGTGGTCGACGAGCATGGCCGGCAGCTGGGCATGGGGCGCAACCTCGCGGCGTTGAAGTCCGAGCTGGGCGGCCAGGCGCGCTCGGCGTTCCAGGCGCTGGCGGCGTTGAAGCTGCCGGCGTCGGGGCCCGTGGCCGCGCCGGCAGCCGCGCCCCTGACGCTGCCTCCGGGCCGCAAGGGCGTCGTCGCGCGCCTCGAGCCGCCGCCCGCGCCCGTGGTGCCCGCCGCCGCGGCGAAGTACACGGCGTGGACCTTCGGCCAGTTGCCCGAGCTGATGGAGATCGCCAAGGGCGGCCAGACGCTGATCGGCTTTCCCGCGCTGATCGACAAGGGCACGCACGTCGAGATCGAGGTGTTCGACGAGCCCGACGTCGCCGCCGCGAAGCACCGCGCCGGCCTGCGCCGCCTGCTCGCGCTGCAGTTGAAGGAGCCGCTCAAGTTCCTCGAGCGCAACATCCCCGACCTGACGAAGATGTCGGTGTTCTACATGCCGCTCGGGACGGCCGAGGAGTTGCGCGAGCAGATCGTCGACGTCGCGATCGACCGCGCCTTCCTCGAGGATCCGCTGCCCACCGACGAGGTCGACTTCCGCCGCCGGCTGGAGGTCGGCCGCGGCCGCCTCAACCTGATCGCGCAGGAGGTGGCGCGCCAGGCGCACGCGGTGCTGGTGGAGTTCGCCGCCGCCACGCGCAAGCTGAAGGACGCGCGGCCGGCCAAGGAGGTCGTCGACGACGTGCAGGCGCAGTTGCAGCGCCTGATGCCAAAGCGCTTCGTCTCCGCGACGCCCTGGGCGCAACTGCACCACCTGCCGCGCTACCTGAAGGGCATCACGCTGCGCCTGGACAAGCTGCGCGCCGACCCCGCGCGCGACGCACAGCGCATGGCCGAACTGCGGCCGGCCGAACAGCGCTACCTGCGCACGCTGGCCGACCGCAAGGGCGCCGTCGACGCACGCCTGACCGAGTACCGCTGGCTGCTGGAGGAGCTGCGCGTGAGCTTCTTCGCGCAGGAGCTGCGCACGCCGCAGCCGGTCAGCGTCAAGCGTCTCGACAAGGCCTGGGAGCAGCTGAGCCGCTGAGCGCCGCTGGTATCAAGCTGTATCGGAAGCGGGGATTCCGGTTGCTTTTCGCATCACTGACCGGCGGGGCGTCGTCTACATTGCCGCATGACTTCGGAGCTGACGACGCCGGATGGGCGCTATCTCGTGATCCAGGGACGCCTGTGGCGTGCCGCGAATCCGTTGTTGTCGGCCGAAGCCAAGGTCCGCTACATGCGCGAGCTGCTCAATGGCCGGCGCGCGCTGAAGGCGGCCAAGACCTCGGGCGACGAGGACTCGATCGCCGCGGCCCGCAAGCTCGTCGCGCGCGCGCAGGTCGGACTCGGCGAACGCGGCCCGGTGTGGTGGAAGGACGGCGCGCCCGACTTCAATCGCACGCAGGTCAGGAACTCGCCGTACGCCGACTGGTTTGCGCAAGTCGAGTCGCGACAAGAGACCGCTCGCGCGGCCTGATTCTTCAGCGCAGGACGGCCAGCGCGTCGTCCATCCCGCCTTCATTGATCGCGAGCATCGCCTGTTCGCGCACCGCGGGCTTCGCGTGGTAGGCGATCGACAGTCCCGCCACGCGCATCATCGGCAGGTCGTTCGAGCCGTCGCCCACGGCGATCGCCTGCGCGGGCGAGATGCCCAGCGAAGCGCAGGTCTCGAGCAGCGTGCGCTTCTTCTCCTCGCCGTCGACGATCACGCCCCAGTGCTGTGGCAGCACGCGTCCGGTGAGCTTGCCGGCGACGATCTCCAGCTCGTTTGCGCGCGTGTAGTCCATCGCCAGGCGGCGCGCCACGCGGTCGCTGAAGAACGTGAAGCCGCCGGAGACGAGCAGCGTCTTCAGGCCGGCGTCGCGCAGCGCGCGCATGAAGGTCTCGACGCCCGGGTTCAGCTGGAGCCTGCGCTCCCAGATCTCGTGCAGGAACTGCTCGTCCACGCCCTTGAGCAGGGCGACGCGGCGCAGCAGGCTGTCCTTGAAATCGGCGATCTCGCCGCGCATCGTGGCCTCGGTGATGGCCGCCACTTCGGTCTTCAGGCCCACGGCTGCGGCGATCTCGTCGATGCACTCGATGTCGATCAGCGTCGAGTCCATGTCGAAGGCCGCGAGGCGGAAGTCGGCAAGCCGCAGCGGTGGGATGAAGCCGCGGACGACGAGGCCGCTCGGGAGATCGAGGCGCATGGGAGGCAGGCGATGGGGAGGCGTCGATTTTAAGGCGGCGGCCCGCGCGAGCCTTCGATTCCGGGCGCGCCGGGCTTCGCAAGCCGCTCATCCCCACGCATTTCATGCCACGCGCCGTGAAATACGCGGGACAATTCGGGCACCCTGCGACGTGCGTGGCCCGCACGCTCCCCATTGGCCGGTCTTTTGAAAGCCACTCGCTTGCTGTCCCGGAAATCCCGTCGCGACATGATCCTGATGCTGGGCGTCACGCTGCTGTACTGGCTGGCGGCCCAGCTGGGCTTCGTGTTCAACGACGGCGGCTACCTGACGCCCGTGTGGCCGCCGGCCGCGCTGGCCTGCGTGGCGGGCATCCTCTACGGCCCGCGCTGCCTGGTCGGCGCGGCCGTCTACATCGCCTACGACTTCGTCGACGGCAGCTTCCACAACTGGTCGCACGACCGCTGGGCCGCCGTCGAGCCGCTGTCCATGCTGGCCTCGGCCACGGTGGTGCACTGGACGGCGCGACGCATCGGCTTCACCGGCCGGCTCGACACCGTGCGCGCCGTGATGTTGATGATGGCGTTCGGCGTGCTGTTCGCCTTCGTCAACGGCGCCGGCGCCACGGCGGGCTACTGCGGCCTGGCCGGCACCAAACGCTGCATCGCGTACGGCTGGTCCGGTTTCTGGGTGCAGTCGATGATCGGCGACGTCTTCGGCTGCCTGATCTGCATGCCGGCGCTGCTGTCGTGGGCGCGCTGGATCGACGCGCGCTGGCGCCCCGATGCTCGCCACACGCTCCAGGACGGCTTCGCCTCCGAACGCCGGCGCGCCCCGCGCGCGCCGCGCCCGGCCGCCGCGCAGGCCCCCGCGCGCGCGGAGTCGCGGCTGCCGCGGGTGATCCGCTTCACGCGCGAGCAGTGGCTGTTCGTGCTGTGCAGCTTCGCGGCCAGCGGGGTGGGCTGGGCCATCACGCGCGGCTGGAACGTGCCGGTGCACGTGGTCGGCTTCCTGGCGCTGCCGCTGCTGGTGTGGGCGGCGATCAAGTTCCCTCCGCTGTTCGTGCATTCGGCCGTGATGGCCTGCGGACTGATCACGATCACGCTGCAGCTCACCGCGCCGGGCAGCGCGACCGCCGATCCGGCCACGCACACGGCGTCGCTGTTCCTGTTCCTGCTGAGCGTGTCGTCGCTGACGCTGATCGTCAACGTCGTCGTACAGCAGCAGCGGCGGCTGGCCGGCGAGCTGGCGTTCCGCGCGCAACAGGAGCGCCTGGAGCTGATGCTGCAGGCCGCCACCGATGCGGTCATCAGCTTCGACGAAGGTGGCGCGCTGTCGTACTGGAATCCGGCGGCCGAGCGCCTGTTCGGTCGCCGGGCCGCGCAGGCGCTGGGCCGGCCGGTGCAGGAGATCCTGCCGCTGCCCAAGCTGGTCGCCGCCACCGACGGCATCGCCGCGCTTTGCGACGCCGCCGACGACCTCTTTTCAGGCGACGTGATCGAGTTCGACGCCGTCGACGCCGCGGGCAAGCCGGTGGCGGTCGAACTGTCGCTGACGGCCTACCGCAACGACCGCGGCTGGGCCGCCACCGCGTTCATGCGCGATGCGCGCGTCCACAAGCGGCAGGAGGAGGCGCTGCGGCTGGCGCGCGACAAGGCCGAGGAGGCGACGCGCGCGAAGTCGCTGTTCCTCGCGACGATGAGCCACGAGCTGCGCACCCCGCTGTCGGGCATCATCGGCATGCTGCAGCTGGGGCTGCGCGAGCCGATGCCGGCGCCGTCTCGCTCGCGCGTCTCGCTCGCGCTCGGCAACGCCGAGGCGCTGCTGGCGATCATCAACGACATCCTCGACTTCTCGAAGATCGAGGCCGGCAAGATGGGCTTCGAGTCGGTCGACTTCGACCTGCGCGAGATGGTGCAGTCGCTGGTCGAACTGCTCGACCTGCGGGCGCAGGAAGAGGGCCTCTCGCTGCTCAGCCACGTCGACCCGAACGTGCCGCAATGGCTGCGCGGCGACCCGATGCGGTTGCGCCAGATCCTGCTCAACCTGATCGGCAACGCGCTCAAGTTCACCGAGGTCGGCACCGTCGAACTGCGCGTGGCCTGCGGATCGACCGAGACGGGCCGGCTGCTGCTGGAGATCGAGGTCGAGGACACCGGCATCGGCATCTCGCACGAGGCGCAGCAGCGGCTGTTCAGCAGCTTCGAGCAGGCCGACGTCACCACCACGCGCAAGTACGGCGGCACCGGGCTGGGCCTGACGATCACGCGCGCACTGGTCGAGGGCATGGCCGGCGAGATCACGCTGCGCAGCGCGCCGGGCGTGGGCAGCACGTTCCGCGTCGCGCTGCCGGTGGCCATCGGCTCGCCGGTGCAGTCGGAGCCGGAGGAGGCCGTGCCGCCGTTCGACTGTCGCCTCAACGTGCTGTGCGCCGAGGACGGCCACACCAACCGCGTGATCGTGCAGGCCTTCGTGCAGGGGCTGGGCCACGACGTCAGCTTCGTCGAGAACGGCCTGCAGGCGGTGCAGCGCTGCGCCGAGGAGAACTTCGACGTGATCCTGATGGACGGCCGCATGCCGGTCATGGACGGCCTCGCCGCGGCGCGCGCGATCCGCTCCGGCGGCATCGCCGAGACCTGGGTGCTCGACCCGGACATCCGCATGATCGCGCTGACCGCCAACGCCACCGGCAACGACCGCGAGCTGTGCCTGGCCGCGGGCATGGACGACTTCCTGTCCAAGCCGGTGGACGAACGCCTGCTCGCCCAGGCGCTGCACCGCACGGTCGTCGCGCTGCGCAAGCGTGGCCGCGAGCTGCGTCCGCGCCTGGACACGATGGCGATGGCCGGCGGGTCGACGGCCGCGCTCGACGCGCTGTTCCTCGATGGCGAACCCGACGCGGCGTCGGTCGACGCCGCCGAGGCCGCGCTGGCCGACGCCGCGGCGAAGTCCGCGCCGGCTGTCGCGCCCGCCGTGCGCTCGTTGTCGGATCGTCTCGCCGACGCCTTCCGCAGCGAGACCCCGCGCCTGCTGGTCGAGCTCGGCGACGCCATCGCGCGGCGCGACTTCGCGCGTGCGGCGCGCATCGCCCACAACATCAAGGGCAGCGCGTTTTACATCCACAGCGAGCAGATGGCCGAGGACGCGGGCGGCCTCGAGAACGCCTGCGACGCGGCCGACGACGCCGACGTCGAACGCCAATGGGCGGCGCTCCAGGAAAGCATTGACGACTGGATGACGGCGCACTGATACGCTTGCGGCTCTGAAAGAGCAGGGAGCCGGACAATGCGTATCCTGGTCGCCGACGACGACCTCGTCTCGCGCCTCGCGATGGAGGACGTGCTGCGCCAATGCGGCGCACCCGAGATCGTGCTGGCCGAGGACGGCGCTTCCGCGTGGCAGCAGATGACCGGCGAGCAGTGCTTCGACCTGATCTGCCTGGACGTGCGCATGCCGCCGCCCGACGGCCTGGAGCTGGTCGCGCGCCTGCGCGCCGCGCCCGCGCTCAGGCGCGTGCCCGCGATGCTGATCACGTCCACCGCCGACCGCAACACCGTGCTGAGCGCGACGCGCGCCGACCTGCAGGGCTTCATCGTCAAGCCGGTCGGGCCCGATACGGTCACCCGTATCCTGCGCGTGCTGGCGCAGCTCGATGCCAGCATCCTCGAGCCGGCCGACGCGGCCATCGCGCGGCTGCGCATCGACGCCGAACGCCACGCGCGCTACGTCGGCGCGTTCATCCAGCAGATCCAGGCGATCGCGGGCCTGGCCGAGGAGCTGGCGACGGCCGCCGGAGGCTCGCAGACGCGGACGGCCTTCATGCAGAAGGCCGATGCCTGCCGCACCGCGGCGCTGACGCTCGGCGCCACGCGCATCGAGCAGTTGATCTCGGACGCGCTGGCGCTGCTGGCCGAAGGCAGGCCGGGTGCGTCGCGCGCGATGGCGCAGGCGGTCTACTGGCTGGCGCGGGTGTCGCGCCATGCAGTTCGGAGCTGAGCTCAGGGCTGCGGCAGCTCGCCGTCGATGCCGTCGAACAGGGACGGCGCTGCGGCCGGGGCGTCGACGTCGAGCGCGATCGCCGGCAGGCCGTCGCCGTCCTGCGCGGCGTCCACCAGCGCGTTGGGGAGCGCCTTCGTCGACTTGACGCCCAGCTCCTTGAGCATCTGCGCCTGGCGGATCACGTTGCCCTTGCCGGTGGACAACCGCTTCTCGGCGTCGTCGTAGGCCGACTGCGCGTCCTTCAGCTTGCTGCCCACCTTCTGCAGGTCGGCGACGAAGGCCGCGAGCTTGTCGTACAGCTCGGCGCCGCGTCGCGCGATGTCCTGCGCGTTGCGCGTCTGCGCCTCCTGGCGCCACAGGTGCGCGATGGTGCGCACGACGAACAGCAGCGTCGACGGGCTCACCAGCAGCACGTTGCGCTGCCAGGCCTCCATGAACAAGGCCTCGTCGCTGTTGACGGCCAGCATGAACGCCGGCTCGATCGGCACGAACATCACCACCATGTCGAGCGACTTCACGCCGTACAGCGCGTGGTAGTTCTTGCCCGACAGGCCCTTGATGTGCGCGCGCACCGAGTCCAGGTGCTGGCGCATGGCCAGCGCACGGTCGTCGTCGGCCCCGGCCGAGGCGTAGCGGTCGTAGGCGACCAGCGACACCTTGGCGTCGACGACGAGCTTGCGATCCTGCGGCAGGTCGATGACGACGTCGGGCTGCTGCAGGTTGCCCTCGGCGTCGCGCTGGCTCACCTGCACGTGGTAGACGCGGCCCTTCTCGAGGCCCGACGCCTCCAGCACCTTCTCGAGGATCAGCTCGCCCCAGTTGCCCTGCGTCTTGGCCGAACCCTTGAGCGCGTTGGTGAGGTTGGTGGCATCGCGGCTGAGGGTCTTGTTCAGCTCCATCAGCTGCTTGACCTGCTCGGTGAGGGCGAAGCGCTCCTGGCCTTCCTTGACGTAGACCTCCTCGACCTTGCCCTTGAACTCGCTCAGCTGCGTGCGCAGGGGGTCGAGCAGCGTGCCGAGGTTGTGCTGGTTCTGCTCGGCGAAGCGCTTGGACTTCTCCTCGAGGATCTCCGTCGCCAGCGTCTTGAACTGGTCGGACAGCGCCGTCTTCGCGTCCCCCAGCAGCGCGATCTGCGTGCGCAGGTTCTCGCGATCGGCCTGCGCGCGCGTGCGCAGCTCCGCGAGTTCGGAGTGCGCCGATTGCAGCTCCTTCGCGCGCAGTCCGGCCTGCTCGCCAGCGCCCGCGAGATCGCGCTCCAGCGCGGCCACGCGGTCATTGAGCGACGCGACGAGCTGGTGCTTCTGCGCCTCGCTCGCCGCGGCGCGCAGCACTTCGGCGCGCGACGCGTCGAGGTCGCGGCGCACGGCCTGTGTCTCGGCACGGGCGCGTTCGAGTTCGGCCTGCAGCGCCGCCGCGGCCTGCTCGCTCGCGCGCAGCCGCTCACGTGCCTGTGCGAGCTCCAGCTGCGCCGCATGGCCGGCCTGCGCCAGCGCGGTGTCGACCGCGGCGCGCGTGCGCGAACGCGCGAGCGCGAAGCCGATGGCCAGTCCCGCCACGAAGGCGAGCAGGAGGACGATGGCGACGACGGCCAGCAGGGAAGGCGAAACCGGATTCATGAACGCGATTGTGCCCGCCGCGCTCGCTCATGCGCTGAGCCAGGCGCGCGCCCGCGCAATTGCGCGAGCCGAGGGTTTTCGATGGCTGCGGCGGCGGTCGCGGCCGCAGCCGCCGCGACATAATTCGTGCACAACTGAGAGCAAGCCGTTGGCGCGAGCCGGCGCGAAACTCAGGTCCAACAGCAGGGAGGAAATCCATGTCGAACCAGAACTGGCACGCGCCCGCGTGCGCCCTCGTGGTGGCCCTGGCCGCCGCATTCGCGTTGCCGGTCGGGGCCGCGGAGTCCGGGAAGGATGTCCGCGCCGAGATGCAGAAGCTGCCCTGGCAGGCCGGGCCGGCCACCGCCGACGTCGGCGATCATTCGAAGATTCAGATACCTGCCGGTGCACGCCTGCTTCCGGAGTCCGAAGGCAGCCGTTTTCTTGAATTGACCGGCAATCTGCCGCGGCAAGGCGACACGGTCTTGCTCCGCGACGACTGGTTTGCATTGCTGTCCTTCAAGGATTCGGGCTACGTCAAGGACGACGACAAGCTGGACCCCGATGAGCTGCTGGCTGCGCTGCGAAAGAGCGATGAGGCCGCCAACGAGGATCGCACCAAGCGCGGAATACCCACGCTGACCATCGACGGCTGGATCGTGCCGCCGCACTACGACCCCGCCACGAAGTATCTCGAGTACGGCCTGCGCCTGCACGGGTCCGACAGCCCGACACCGGTCGTCAACTACACGATGCGGTTGTTGTCCCGCCACGGCTACGAGACAGTGACCCTCGTGACGAGCCCGGAGACTCTTGATCGCGACGTGAAGGACCTGCACCAGGTGCTGACCGGCTTCAATTTCAATCCGGGCGAGACCTACGGCGAGTTCCGGCCTGGCGACCACGTCGCCGAATTCGGCCTGGGCGCGCTGGTGCTGGGTGGCGCGGCGGCCGCGGCGGTCAAGGCCGGCTGGTTCAAGGGGCTGCTGGTGGGACTCGCGGCGGCGTGGAAGCTCGTTGCCGCCGCGGTCGTGGCGGCGTTCGCCGGCATCAAGCGTTTCTTCGGGCGCGCCACGAATCGCTGAGAGCCTCCGTGCGCATCGATGCCCAGTTGCTGATCGGGCCGGCCCTCGTGGCCCTGTATCTCAAGGACTGCTTCCTGCTGCTGGGCCGCGACGAAGCCGTACTGGTGCGCGGCTGGCGCGGACGCTGGCGTGCGGGCTTCGGCCTGCTCGATTGGCGCCTGCGCCGCCGGGAGCCCTACCTGTGCCATCCGTTCAAGCCCTGGGAACCCGTGCTGCGCCTGCGCTGGGACGCCGCCGCCGCGACCAGGCCCTTGCCCGCGGCGGCAGCCGAGGTGCTGCCCGAGCTGCGGCTGGGCCCCTGGGTCAGCGCGATCTGGCTGATGCTGTTCGTCGCGCTGCCCATTGCGTTCTACGAGCAACTCGGGTTGCGCGCGATCCTGGCCGTGCTGGGAGTGCTGTACCTGTATATCGTGCTCAGCCTGGTGCTGGTGTGGCGCCAGCGCGCGGCGCTGGGGCTGACCGGCCCGGCCTTCGGCGTGCTCGCGTTCGAGGTGCTGGCCTGCGCGCCGTACGCGGCCAATCTCGTGCGCCGGCTGTCGCTGCACCGTCCCGTCGACGAGGATCTGCTGGCCGCCGCCACGCGCCTGCTCGACGCCCCCGCGCTGGCCGCAGTGCACGCGCAATGCCTGGCCCGGATCGACGACGAGCTCGACTGGGCCGCCGAGGATTCACCGCGTTCGCAGGCGCTGCGCGCCGCGCGGCCGCGCTTCGAGAGTGAGGTCGCTCATGAACAACACTGACATCCTGGCCATCATCGGCTGCGGCGTGCTGGGCTACGGCGTCATCCATCTCGTGCTGAACAAGCCCGCGGCGCCACCGGCCCCGACCAGGCCGCAAGCGCTGCCGCAGCCCGTCTTCGCGCCGAACTGGACGCGCGTGCTCGAACTGCCCGCGGACGCGAGCCTCGACGACATCCGCGAGAGCTATCGGCGCCTGATGAGCCAATACCATCCGGACAAGGTCGCCTCGCTCGGACGCGAGCTGCGCGAGCTCGCAGAGGCCAAGTCCAAGGAGATCAGCGTCGCGTACCAGGAGGCGCTGGCCGAGCGCGGCGCCAAGGATTAGGCGTCGACGGCCTTCGGCGGCCCGAGCGACCGCAGCAGGTCACGCACGAACTGCGCGCGGTCGTGCGGCTCGGCGATCTCGCGGTCGATGCGCAGGCGGTCGTTGCCGGCCAGCTTCACGCTCTTGTTCTTCTGCACCAGCTCGATGATGCGCATCGGGTCGATCGGCGGATTCGGGCGGAAGGTCACGTTCATGACCTTCGGGTTCGCATCGACCTTCAGCACGCCGTAGCTCCTGGCCAGCACGCGCAGGCGGTGCGTGTCGAACAGCGTCTGGCCCTGGGGCGGCAGCTTGCCGAAGCGGTCGGTGATCTCCTCGAGCAGGTTGTCCAGCGTCTCGGGGCGGTCGGCGGTGGCCAGGCGCTTGTACAGCGACAGCCGCGTCTGCACGTCGCCGCAGTAGGCGTGCGGCAGCAGGGCGGGGGCGTGCAGCTTGATGTCGATGCCGCCGCCGAACGCGCCGGTGGGCGACAGCAGGTCGGGCTCCTTGCCGGACTTGAGCGCGCGCACGGCCTCGGACAGCATGTCGTTGTACAGCTGGAAGCCGACCTCCATCATGTTGCCGCTCTGGTTCTCGCCCAGCACCTCGCCGGCGCCGCGGATCTCGAGGTCGTGCATCGCGAGGTAGAAGCCCGAGCCGAGCTCCTCCATCGCCTGGATGGCGTCGAGCCGCTGCGCGGCCTGCTTGGTCAGACCCTCGACGTCCGGCACCATCAGGTACGCGTAGGCCTGGTGGTGCGAACGGCCCACTCGTCCGCGCAGCTGGTGCAGCTGCGCCAGGCCGAACTTGTCGGCGCGGCTGATGACGATCGTGTTGGCGGTGGGCACGTCGATGCCCGTCTCGATGATGGTGGAGCACAGCAGCACGTTGATGCGCTGGGCGACGAAGTCGCGCATCACGGCCTCCAGCTCGCGCTCGGGCATCTGGCCGTGCGCGATCGCGATGCGTGCCTCGGGGATCAGCTGCTGCAGCTTCTCGAGCCGGTTCTGGATCGTGTCGACCTCGTTGTGCAGGAAATAGCACTGGCCGCCGCGCTTGAGCTCGCGCAGCACGGCCTCGCGGATCGTGCCCAGGCTCTCGTTGCGCACGAAGGTCTTGATCGCGAGGCGGCGCTGCGGCGCGGTCGCGATCACGGAGAGATCGCGCAGTCCTTCGAGCGCCATGCCCAGCGTGCGCGGGATCGGCGTCGCCGTCAGCGTCAGCACGTCGACCTCCGCGCGCAGCGCCTTCATCGCCTCCTTGTGGCGCACGCCGAAGCGGTGCTCCTCGTCGACGATCAGCAGGCCCAGCCGCTTGAACTTCACGTCGCCCGACAGCAGCTTGTGCGTGCCGACGATGATGTCGATCGTGCCGTCCTCGAGGCCCTTCATCGCGGCCGAGACCTCCTTGGCCGTGCGGAAGCGCGACATCTCCGCCACCTTCACCGGCCACTGGCCGAAGCGGCTGCTGATGGTCTGGAAGTGCTGCTCGGCGAGCAGCGTCGTCGGCGCCAGCAGCGCCACCTGCTTGCCGCCGTGCACCGCGACGAACGCGGCACGCAGCGCGACCTCGGTCTTGCCGAAGCCGACGTCGCCGCAGACGAGGCGATCCATCGGCTTGGGGCTCACCAGATCCTGGATCACGGCGTGGATCGCGGCGCGCTGGTCGGGCGTCTCCTCGAAGCCGAAGCTGGTGGCGAAGGCCTCGTAGTCGTGCGGCGAGAAGCGGTGCGAGTAGCCGTCGCGCGCGGCGCGCCGCGCGTAGAGGGTCAGCAGCTCGGCGGCGGCGTCGCGCACCTGCTCGGCGGCCTTGCGGCGCGCCTTGTCCCACTGGCCCGAGCCCAGCTTGTGCAGCGGCGCTTCCTCCGCCGACACGCCGGTGTAGCGGCTGATCAGCGCGAGCTGCGCGACCGGCACGTACAGCGTCGCCTTGTCGGCGTATTCGAGGTGCAGGAACTCGCTCGGGCCTTCGCCCAGGTCGATGTTGATCAGGCCCATGTAGCGGCCGATGCCGTGTGATGCATGCACCACCGGATCGCCCAGCTTGAGCTCGGACAGATCCTTGATCAGCGCGTCGACGCTGCTCGTCTGCTCCTGCCCGCGACGCCGGCGCCGCGGCGTCGTGCCGGTGGCGAACAGCTCGTTCTCGGTGATGAACTGGATCGTGCGCGGCGCGTCGCCCTCCGGCTCGAACCAGAAGAAGCCCTCGCTGATCGGCGCCGCGGTGATCGCGATCTTCTCGTCGCTCGCCTCGAACTCGGCCAGCGTGCCGACGCTGATCGGCTCGATCGCGTGGTCGCGCAGCATGTCCAGCACGGTCTCGCGCCGGCCTTCGCTGTCGGCGACGAGCAGGATGCGGTAGGGCGTCGCGGCGATGTGCTTTTGCAGGCGCGCCATCGGCGCCGTCGCGCCGCGTTCGACGCTGACGTCCGGCAGCGGGCGCGCCCAGGCCACCGCATCCTCGACGCCGGCTTGCGGACGCAGCGACAGCGTGCCGAACGCGCGCGTCGCGTCGAAGAACTGCGCGTCCTTCAGGAAGATGTCCTCGGGCGGCAGGATCGGCCGGTCGGGGTCGGCCTTCAGGAAGCGATACCGTTCCCGGGTATCCGTCCAGAAGCGCTGCAGCGCGTCGTCGACGGCGCCGTGCAGCACCAGCGTGGCCGATGTCGGCAGGTAGTCGAAGATCGTCGCGACCTCGTCGAAGAACAGCGGCAGGTAGTACTCGATGCCGCCGCCGGCGATGCCGTTGCCCATGTCCTTGTAGAGCCGCGCCTTGGTCGGATCGCCCTCGATGCGCTCGCGCCAGCGCACGCGGAAGGCCTTGCGCGAGGCCTCGTCGAGCGCGAACTCGCGCCCGGGCAGCAGGCGCACCTGCGGCACCGGGTAGAGGCTGCGCTGGGTGTCGGGATCGAAGGTGCGGATCGAGTCGACCTCGTTGTCGAACAGGTCGACGCGATACGGCACGTTCGATCCCATCGGGAACAGGTCGATCAGCCCGCCGCGCACCGCATACTCGCCCGGCGACACCACCGAGCTGACGTGCGAGTAGCCCGCCAGTGTCAGCTGCGCACGCAGCGCGGCCTCGTCGAGGCGCGACTTCTGCTTGAAGTTGAAGGTCGTGGCCGCGAGGAAGGACGGCGGCGCGAGGCGCGTCAACGCCGTGCTGGCGGGCAGGATCACGACGTCGACGCCCTCGTCGTCCTCCTTGTTCGCGTTCACGCTCTTGGTCGGATCGGGCGCCGCCTTGCCCTTGGCCGCGGCGACCGCCACGCCGGTGTTGGCGCTGCCCAGGCCCTGGCTCTTGCGATACAGCCGCCACAGCGTGGCCAGGCGCTCGGAGACGAGATCCTGGTGCGGCGAGAACTGGTCGTAGGGCAGCGTCTCCCAGTCGGGGAAGATGGCGATGCGCAGGTGCGGCGCGAAGAACGGCAGCTCGTCGGCCAGGCGCTGGCTGTCGGCCGGCTCGGCGCACACCACCAGCGTCAACTGCCCCTGCGCGGCCCGTGCGGACGCCAGGTGGGCGATCAGCAACGCGTCGGCCGCGCCGGGCGGGCGGGGCAGGGTGTAGCGTTGTCCGGGGACGAGCGAAGGCAGTTGCATGGCGGGGTAGAAATGAGGACACGCCTTGGACGCATCGGCGGCCCTCGAAGTCGAGGGCAACCGGTGCGCCGGCAAGGCGTGGCGCTCGTTGAAATCGTGCAGGGAACCCAACGATTCTAGAATCTCCTCCCATGACCAGCCCCCAGCGAGGTGATTCGTTCACCCATCCCGAAGGCCGCCAGCGCTTCTTCGCCCTCGTACCGTGCGCGGGCAGCGGGTCGCGCTCCGGTGCGGCCGGCCCCAAGCAGTACGAGTCGCTCGCCGGGCGCGCACTGGTGCTCTGGACGCTGGAGGCGCTGGCGCGTGTGAACGAGCTCGATGGCACGCTGGTGGTGCTGTCGCCCGGCGACACGCAGTTCGCCGCGCTGGCCGCCGAAGGCGACGCCGAGGCCGCGAGCGCCTGCTGGCGCGCCAACGTGGGCGGCGGCACGCGCGCCGAGAGCGTCTACGCCGGCCTGCACGACCTGCTGGCGCGCGGTGCCGCGCCCACCGACTGGGTGCTGGTGCACGACGCCGCGCGCTGCCTCGTGCACCCCGACGCCATCCACCGCCTCATCGCCGACTGCCGCGACGACGCCGTCGGCGGCCTGCTGGCGATGCCCGTGCCCGACACGCTCAAGCGCTCGGACGCGCACGCCCGCGTGAGCGAGACGGTGCCGCGCGAGCGCATCTGGGCCGCGCAGACGCCGCAGATGTTTCGCATCGGCGTGCTGCGCGACGCGCTCCAAGCCGGCTTCGCGCGCCGCGACTTCGCCATCACGGACGAGGCCAGCGCGATCGAGGCCACAGGGCAGTCGCCGCGTCTCGTGCGCGGCGACTTCGACAACATCAAGGTGACGTGGCCCGAGGACTTCGCGCTCGCGGAACGTCTCCTGCGCACGCGCTCGACGAAAGCCACATCATGACCGCACCGTTCCGCATCGGCGAGGGCTGGGACATCCACCAGCTCCACGCCGGCCGCCCGCTGATCCTCGGCGGCGTCACCATCCCGCACGTCGCCGGCCTGCTGGGCCACTCCGACGCCGACGCGCTGTGCCATGCGATCACCGACGCGCTGCTCGGCGCCGCGGCGCTCGGCGACATCGGCCGCCACTTCCCCGACACCGACGAGGCGTTCAAGGGCGCCCACTCCATCGTGCTGCTGGCCGAGGCCGCGAAACGCGTGCGCGCCGCGGGCTGGGAGCCGGTCAACGTCGACTCGACCATCGTCGCGCAGGCGCCCAAGATGGCGCCGCACATCGCCGCCATGTGCGCGAAGATCGCCGAGGCGCTGAGCCTGGAGGTCGGCCAGGTCAACGTGAAGGCGAAGACGGCCGAGAAGATGGGGCCGGTGGGCGAGGGCCGGGCGATCGAGACGCGGGCGGTGTGCCTGGTGCAGCGGGTCGAGAGCCGGTGATCGTGACTCGTCACGCTGGCCGCTGGTCGTCCAGCGAAGAGGGGCGCCGCGGCGCTCCTTGTTCGTTCGGGCTGCGGCCCGGGATCACTCGGCCTTGTCGTCCAGCCGCAGCATCGCCGTGCCCGTGCCCGACCCCAGCAGCCCGTTCCTCGCATACGTCATCAGCTTCTCGCGCGTGTCCTGGATGTCGAGGTTGCGCATCGTCAGCTGGCCGATGCGGTCGGCCGGCGTGAAGCTCAGCTCGCCCTTTTCCATCGTCAGGCGCTCGGGCTTGTACGTGAGGTTGGGCGACTCGGTGTCGAGCAGCGAGTAGTCGTTGCCGCGGCGCAGCTCCAGCGTCACCTCGCCGGTGATCGCGCTGGCCACCCAGCGTTGCGCGGTCTCGCGCAGCATCAGCGCCTGCGAGTCGAACCAGCGGCCTTGATAGAGCAGGCGGCCCAGCGCGCGGCCATTGTCGCGGTACTGCGCGATCGTGTCCTCGTTGTGGATGCCGGTGACCAGGCGCTCGTAGGCGATGAACAGCAGCGCCAGGCCCGGGGCCTCGTAGATGCCGCGGCTCTTGGCCTCGATGATGCGGTTCTCGATCTGGTCGCTCATGCCCAGGCCGTGGCGGCCGCCGATGCGGTTGGCCTCCATCATCAGCGCGACCGGGTCGCTGAAGGTCCGGCCGTTCAGCGCGACGGGCATGCCTTGTTCGAAACGTACCGAGACTTCCTCGGCCTTGACGGCCACGTCGTCGCGCCAGAACGCGACGCCCATGATCGGCTGCACGATCTTCATGCCGGAGTTCAGGTGCTCGAGGTCCTTGGCCTCGTGCGTCGCGCCCAGCATGTTGGAGTCGGTCGAGTACGCTTTCTCCGTCGACATCTTGTAGCCGAAGCCCGCCTTGTTCAGGAACTCCGACATCTCGGCGCGGCCGCCGAGTTCGTCGATGAACAACTGGTCCAGCCATGGCTTGTAGATCTTCAGCGACGGGTTGGCGAGCAGGCCGTAGCGGTAGAAGCGCTCGATGTCGTTGCCCTTGAAGGTCGAGCCGTCGCCCCAGATGTGGACGTCGTCCTCCTTCATCGCCGCCACCAGCATCGTGCCGGTCACCGCGCGGCCCAGCGGCGTCGTGTTGAAGTACGTGTTGCCGGCCGTCGAGATGTGGAACGCGCCGCTCTGCAACGCGGCGATGCCCTCGGCCACCAGTTGCGCGCGGCAGTCGATCAGGCGCGCCTTCTCGGCGCCGTACTGCATCGCCTTGCGCGGGATCTCGTCGTAGTCCGGCTCGTCGGGCTGGCCCAGGTTGGCGGTGTACGCGTACGGGATCGCGCCCTTCAGGCGCATCCAGTGCAGCGCGGCGCTGGTGTCGAGGCCGCCGGAGAAGGCGATGCCGACCTTTTGCTGGGCGGGCAGGTGCTGGAGGATCGTGGTCATGTCTGGGCCGGGGAGGGGCGAAGCTGCGGGAAATCCCTCTATTCTCGACTGAAATCGAGGCGATTCCCAGACCGCAACTTGTCTAGACGAGGACACGGGGCCTTGTCGATTCCCGACAGACGCGACGTCGTGCTCGAAGGGATACTCGCTCCGTGACCGTTCCGCCGCAGACTCTTTCCCGCACGCCGCTGCTGCTCGCCTTCGCGCTTGCACTCGCCGCCGCGGTCTCGCTGGGCCTGGAGCGCTTCGCGTACGCGCTGCTGGCCCCGTGCTGGTTCGCGCGCTTCGACGCGCTGCGCGTGCTGACGGCGGGCGGACTCGCCACCGCGGCCATCCTCGTCGCGCACGCCTTCGCCGGCAGCGACGCGCCGCTGTACGCCTTGCGAACCCTGGCCGGGGTTGCGAGCGCAGCCACCTTCGGCGGCGGCGGACTGCTCGGCGCGCGGCTGTCGGCGCGCGCGCCGCATCCGGGCGTGGTCATCGGGATCTGCTACGGCGGCGCCGGCCTGGGCATCGTCGGATCGACCCTGCTGGTGCCGCCGCTGCCGTGGCGCGAGGCGTGGATCGCGCTGGGTGTCGCCTCGCTCGCATGCGTGCTCGGGACGTGGGGCATGACGCGCGCGTCGCGCGAGCTCGTGCAGACCCGGCCGGACGCCGCGATAGAACGAAAAACGGTGGCCGCAGCCACCGTCGTCAATCGCATGTGCAGTCAGATCACATGCGCGGTTCGCCGAAGCGATTCACCGTGATCGTCGCTCCCGCGGGCGCCGTGGTCTGCACGTGGTGCTCGACGCCCTGGAACGTGTAGACCGTGTCCCAGTATTGCGGCGGGCCCGAGGCCGGCACGTCGCGGCAGCGTTGCACGTCCTCGACGCGCGTGTCGCTGTTGGCGTTGCCGATCGCGCCGCCCACCACCGCGCCGCCGACGGCACCGGCGACGACCGCGCCGTTGCCGCGCGCGACCTGGTGGCCCAGGATGCCGCCGAGGATGCTGCCCACCACCGCGCCGCCGACCTGGTTGCGGTTGTCGCGCACCTCGGTCTGCTCGACCCAGCAGTGCTGCGTCGGCGTGCCGAAGACCGCGTGCGACGCGACCACCTGGGCCTGGAACAACTGCTCCTGCGGACGCGGACGCGCGTCATACGCCGTTTGCGGCGGCGGCGCCCAGCTGGCGTCGGGGACGGGCATGCCCGGCTGCACCATGCGCACCGACGAGATGCTGTCGTTCATGCCCATCGCGGCGAGGCTGGGATAGTTGCCCGGACGCAGGTACATGCAGTGGCCGGAGAAGCCGGCGTTGTCGCAGATCTCCCAGCGTTCGCCGACGACCACCACCGACGAGGCGCGGTCGTTGAAGCCGGCGCGGCGCAGGTCGCCGATGTCGCCCGACGTGCTGAACGAGCGGCCGTGGAAGCCGTCGCGTTCGTAGAACGTGACCTGGCCCGGCAGCGGCGGCGGGGCCCAGCGGTTGTCGGGGATCTGGCCGTCGGGCCCGGCTTCGCGGGCCGAGGAAATGCGGTTGTCGAGGCCCATTGCGCTCAGCGACGGATAGTTGCCGGGACGCAGCACGAAGCAGCGGCCGTGGAAGCCGGCGTCGTCGCAGACCTCCCACGGCCGGCCGCTGACCACCACCGACGACGCGCGATCGTTGAAGCCGATGCGCTGGAAGTCGCCGATCGGGTCGCGCACGGTGAAGGACCGTCCGCCGTAGTTGTCGTACTCGTAGAAGGTGACGTCCGCCATGGCCAGGCCAGAGCAGGCGAGGGCGGCCGCGCCCAACGTTGTCTTCAGGATCTTCGTGTTCATCGGACCACTCCGTTGTCGTTCGAGATACTCGACAGGCAATCGGGAGTCCTGCCCAGCCGCGATGCGGGCTGCGCATGGATGACCGGCGCCTGCAGCGGAACGGCTCAGGTGGCTTCGACGCGGCGCAGGCGCACGTGCGCGACTAGCCCGCCTTCGGCGCCGTTGGTCATCTCGATCGAGCCGCCCATGCGCTGGATCGACTTCTTGACCACCGCGAGCCCGAGGCCCGCGCCGGTGGCCGAGGTGCGCGCCGTGTCGCCGCGGAAGAACGGCGTGGTCAGCTGCGTGAGCTTCTCGGCCGGCACGCCGGGGCCGCGGTCGCGCACGGTGACGATGATCCACGGGCCGGCCTGCAACTGGCCCACCTGCACCTCGGCGGGCGTCGTCTCCGACATGCGGCCGTAGCGGCGCGCGTTTTCGAACAGGTTGGCGAACACGCGACCGAGCTCGATCGGATCGCCCAGCACGCGCGACACCGGCGACAGCTGGATCGAGATGCGGATCTGGCTGGCGTCGCGGAAGGCCAGCGCCTCGCGCTCGACGACCGCCGCGAGCGGCACCGGCTCGAGCCGCGTGACGCCCGGGCGCGCGTAGTCCATGAACTTGTCGATGATCGCGTCGAGCTGGTCGATGTCGTCGGCGATGTGGCTGCGCGCCTCCTCGTCCGGCACGCTGATCTCGGCCTCGAGACGGATGCGCGCCAACGGTGTTCGAAGGTCGTGCGAGATGCCCGCGAGCATCACGGTGCGGTCCTGTTCGACCTTCGCCAGCTCGCGCGCCATGCGATTGAAGCCGACGTTGACGGCGCGCACCTCGGTCGTGCTCGTCCGCTCGTCGAGCCGCGTGTCGTACTCGCCGTCGCGGATGCGCGCCGCCGCGGTCGACAGCTCCTTCAGCGGCCTGTTGATCAGGCCCGCGATCATCGCCGAGCCGATGATGGTGGCGAGGATCGCGATGCCCACCCAGACGAACCACGTGCTGGAGGTGAGCGGCGTGACGCGCGCCGACTCGGCCTGCAGCCAGTAGCGGTCGTCGTCGATCGTGAAGCCGACCCACAGCGCCTCCTGGCCGTTGACGGAGCGCGCCACCACCGTGCCCTCGCCGAGCCGCACGCGCAGTTCGGCCGCGATGCGGCGCGTGAACGCGTCGACCTCGTACGGCTCCCAGCGGTCGGCGGGCTCGCGCGGCAGCACGCGCACGGCCTCCTGGTCGGTCATCGACTTCATCAGCGAGATGCGCGTGATGCCGTCGACGTTCTTCATCGCGCCGCGCGAGAGATTCACGAGGCTGGCGATCTGCTGCGCGGCCACGACGGCGCGCGGCTCGAACTCGAGCTGTCGCAGCGTCTGCACCCAGGCGATCACGCCGCCTGTCAGCAGCAGCGACAGCAGGAAGAACGTGCGCCAGAACAGACTCAGCGACAGGAGCTTGCGATCCATCCTCGGCTTCGCGGGCTCTTACGCGGTTTCGCTCGGGACGAACACGTAGCCCACGCCCCACACCGTCTGGATGTAGCGCGGGTTCGACGGATCGGGCTCGATCATCTTGCGCAGGCGCGAGATCTGCACGTCGAGGCTGCGGTCGAAGGGTTCGAAGTCGCGGCCGCGCGCGAGCTGCGCGAGCTTGTCGCGCGACAGCGGCTGGCGCGGATGGCGCACCAGCGCCTTGAGCATCGAGAACTCGCCGGTGGTCAGCGCGATCGGCTCGCCTTCCTTGGTCAGGCGGCGCAGCGACAGGTCGAATTCGAAGTCGCCGAACTGCACCACCTGCGCGTCCTTCGCGGGCGCCCCCGGGGCTTCCTGCGGCGGACGGCGGCGCAGCACCGCGTGCACGCGCGCCAGCAGTTCGCGCGGGTTGAACGGCTTGGGCAGGTAGTCGTCGGCGCCGACCTCGAGGCCGACGATGCGGTCGACGTCCTCCACCTTGGCGGTGAGCATGATGATGGGCGTACGGTCGCCGGCGGCGCGCAGCCGGCGGCAGATCGACAGGCCATCCTCGCCCGGCAGCATCAGGTCGAGGACGATCAGGTCGATGTTCTCGCGCGTCATCAGCCGGTTCAGGGCCTTGCCGTCCTCGGCCAGGAGGACGTCGAAGCCTTCCTGGCTCAGATAGCGGCGCAGCAGGTCGCGGATGCGGGCGTCGTCGTCGAGGACGACGATACGGTCTTGGCGGGTGCCTGGAACTGCTGACATGACGACTCCAAATATGTAACAGGCCCGATTCTGCGGGGTGAAAACCGCGAAATCACGTTTTCCGGCCCGACCTTTTGCTTCTGTTACAAATTCGTGGCCAGTTCGATAGTCCTGTTCTCGTCACCCCTTTTCGGACTTCGCTTCGTTCAATGGGCATCATCCACCCATGACCCAATCCATGAACAAGAAAGTGCTGATGCTCGTCCTCGCGGCGTCGTTGCCGATGCTCGCCGCCGCCCAGGCGCCGATCGTGCAGACCGTGCAGAAGGATCCCGAAGGCGTCGTCTCGCTCAACAGCAGTGCCACCGTCCAGGTGCCCAACGACTGGATCGCGGTGCAGTTCAGCACCAGCAAGGAAGGCACCGACGCCAACGCGGTGCAGGCCGCGCTGAAGGAGGCGCTGGGCACGGCGCTCGCGCAGGCGCGTCAGGTCGCCAAGCCCGACGGCCACGTCGAAGTGCAGGGCGGCGGCTTCTCGCTGCAGCCGCGCTTCAACAACAAGGGCACCGTCAACGGCTGGTCGGGCACGACGTCGCTGACGGTGCAGGGCCGCGACATGGGCACGATCGCCGAACTCGCGGGCCGCATCCAGGCCATGACGGTGGGCAGCCTCGAGTACAGCGTGTCGCGCGAGGCGCGCGAGAAGGCCGAGGGCGAACTCGCGGGCCAGGCGATCGCGCGCTTCCGCGCCCAGGCGGCCGACTACGCGAGGGCGTTCGGCTACCGCACGTTCATCGTTCGCGAGGCCAACATCAACTTCGACAACGGCCAGCCGACGCCGCGGCCGTTTCGCATGAAGGCGGCGATGGTCTCGAGCGCGAGCGAGCCGCTGCCGGTGGAAGCCGGCTCGGGCTCGGTCACCGCCAACGTCAACGGCAGTGTCCAACTGAAGTAGCCGACCCCTGGCCGGCGCGCGCGGCCGTTCCGGAGCAAGCCGGCCTGAACCCCTCGGGGGCGGTGAGCGGAGCGAGCCAGGCACTCGGGTCTGCGCTTTTCATAAGCAAGGGCGTCGTTCGACGCTCGCCCTTGCTACGATCCCGGCATGACCGCCGCCACGACCGCCGAACCGCGCCTCCACCACGTGCAATGCCTCGCCCCGGAGGGCCTGCATCGCATGGCGTACTGGGAGTGGGGCGACGCGGCGAATCCCAGGGTGCTGGTGTGCGTGCACGGCCTGTCGCGACAGGGCCGCGACTTCGACAGCTTCGCGCAGGCGATGTGCGGCGAGTACCGCGTCGTCTGTCCGGACGTCGTCGGCCGCGGCCAGTCGGACTGGCTGAAGAACCCGGCGTCGTATGCGATTCCCGTGTACGTTGCCGACATGGTCACGCTGCTCGCCCGGCTCGACGCGAGCGAAGTGCACTGGGTCGGCACGTCGATGGGCGGCCTGATCGGGCTGGGTCTCGCGGCGCTGGCCGAGTCGCCGATCCGCAGGCTCGTGCTGAACGACGTCGGCCCCGCGATCGAATACGCCGCGCTGGCGCGCATCGGCACCTACCTGGGCCTGCCGGCGCATTGGAAGAGCGTCGACGAGGCCGCCGACGCGCTGCTCGCCATTTCGCGCAGCTTCGGTCCGCATTCCCGCCACGAGTGGCTCGCGCTGACGCGCCCGCAGCTGAAGGCCGACGGCGACGGCTTCAAGCCGCACTACGACCCGGCGATCGCCGTGCCGTTCCGCGCGGTGACGCCCGAGCTCGCCAGCGCGGGCGAGGCGATGCTGTGGCAGGCCTATGACACGCTGAAGTGCCCGACGCTGGTGCTGCGAGGCGCCGAGTCCGACCTGCTCTCGCGCGCGACCGCCGACGCGATGGCGCAGCGCGGCCCGCGTGCGCGCGTGCACGAGGTCGACGGCGTGGGCCACGCCCCGACGCTGGTGCACGCCGACCAGATCGCCGTGGTGCGCGACTTCCTGCTTGGCCGCTCGCCATGAAGACGCAGGCGACGCACGCGGCCGTCGTCGACGCCCCGGCCATCCTGCGCGTGGCCGACGCCGACATGGCGCTGGCCGCGACCGAACCGCACGCCGGCAGTGGGAACGAGGCCGGCGACGCCGACGCGCTGGGGGCCGACGCGCTGGTGCGCGCGCGCGCGTTCGCGCAGCCGCTGCTGGTCGGGCGCATGCTGGACACCGGCGAGGAGGCGTGGTCGCACGCCACGGGCGTCGCACAGATCCTGGCCGACCTCGGCGCCACGCCGGCGATGCAGGCGGCGGCGTATCTCGTCTACGCGGGCGACGGGCTGCAGCGGCCGATCGAGGTCGTCACGAAGGCGTTCGGGCCGTCGTATGCGAGCCTGGTCGACCTGACGCGCAAGCTCGTCAAGATCCAGCGCAACGCGCGGGAGGCGCAGATCGGCAAGGATGTCGACACGCAAAAGCGCGCGCTGCAGACCGAACGCGTGCGCAAGATGCTGCTGGCGTTCTCGCGCGACCTGCGCGTCGTGCTGTTGCGGCTCGCGTCGCGCCTGCAGACGCTGCGCTGGCACGCGGCCAGCCGCACGCCGTGTCCGCCCGATCTGGCGCGCGAGTCGCAGCAGGTGTTCGCGCCGCTCGCCAATCGCCTGGGCATCTGGCAGATCAAGTGGGAGCTCGAAGACCTGTCGTTCCGCTTCCTCGAGCCCGGGGAATATCGGCGCGTCGCCAAGCTGCTCGACGAGCGCCGCGTCGAGCGCGAGGCGGGCATCGACGCGTTCCGCGCGCAGCTCGAGCAGATGCTGGCCGCCGCCGGCATCCGCGCCGACATCCAGGGCCGGCCCAAGCACATCTACAGCATCTGGAAGAAGATGCGCGGCAAGGAGCTGGACTTCGAGCACGTGTTCGACGTGCGCGCGGTGCGCGTGATCGTCGACGACGTCGCCGCCTGCTACGCGGTGCTGGGGCGCGTCAACGAGCGCTATCGCGCCGTCGACGGCGAGTTCGACGACTACATCGCCAAGCCCAAGGCCAACGGCTACCAGTCGCTGCACACGGTGGTCAAGGACGACGCCGGCCGCGCGTTCGAGGTGCAGATCCGCACGCGCGAGATGCACGAGCACGCCGAGCACGGCGTCGCCGCGCACTGGGCCTACAAGGAGGCCGGCACCAAGGGCTACGCGGGCGTCAGCGCGGTGGGCGCGTTCGAGGACCAGGTCGCACAGGCGCGCAAGGCCGTGCTGCGCCAGCTGCTCGCCTGGGAGCGCGACTTCGTCGCGGAGCCCGAGGCGGACGATGCGGCGGCGCAAGGCCCGGCGTTCGAGGACCGCATCTACGTCTTCACGCCGCAGGCCAGCGTGATCGAGCTGCCCGCGGGCGGCACGCCGGTGGACTTCGCGTATGCGCTGCACACCGACGTCGGCCACCGCTGCCGCGGCGCGCGCGTCGACGGCGCGATGGTGCCGCTGCAGACGCCGCTGCAGAACGGCCAGACGGTGGAGATCATCACCGTGCGCGAGGGCGGGCCGTCGATGGACTGGCTCAACCCCGAGCTGCACTTCCTGCAGAGCCCGCGGGCGCGTGCCAAGGTGCGCGCCTGGTTCAATGCGCTGCAGCACACGCAGACGGTGGCCAAGGGCCGCGAGCTGGTCGAGAAGCTGCTGCAGCGCGAAGGCCGCACGGCGACGAGCCTCGAGGAGCTCGCGAGCAAGCTCGGCTTCGACGATGCGCAGGCGCTGTTCGAGGTCATCGGCAAGGACGAGTACTCGCTGCGCAACATCGAGAACCTGCTGCGACCTGCCGAGCCGCCGCCGCCCGACGAGCCCATCCAGCTGAAGCGCCCGCGCACCGGCGGCGCGGCCGGCGGCGTGCTGGTGGTGGGCATCGACTCGCTGCTGACGACGCTGGCCACCTGCTGCCGCCCGGCGCCGCCCGACGCGATCGACGGCTACGTGACGCGCGGCAAGGGCGTCGCGGTGCACCGTACCGATTGCGCCAACTTCCGCCACATGGCGTCGACGGCGCCCGAGCGCGTCATCCCGGTCGAGTGGGGCCAGCCAGCCAGCGAAGGACGTCCGGACCGCAGCGTCTACGCGGTCGACGTCATCGTCGAGGCGCAGGATCGCCAGGGCCTGCTGCGCGACATCTCCGACGTGCTCGCCAAGCAGAAGGTCAACGTGATCGGCGTCAGCTCGCAGTCGACCAAGGGCATCGGCGACCGGCGCGCGTTCATGACGTTCACGGTCGAGATCGACAGCGCGGAGCGGCTGGGCAACGTGCTCGGGTTGGTCGCGAAGGTCGCGGGCGTGGATTCCGCTCGGCGTCGCTGAAGGCGGGCGTGGCGGGTTCGTTCACAGGTTCTCAGGGCAATCCATGAGGAAAGCCTCATGTCTGACTGGCTTTTTCCTGTCAGGCTAGGATCGTTTTCACGGCCTTGTCCGGCCGCGACCGTCGCCTGTGACTTGTCGGCTGTTCAGGCGACTGTCTGCACCATCGCAATTCCGCGCTCACGTCAGTCGACCGGAGGAACCATGGCTCGCTCAACGTCCTCGACGCTGCCCACGTCCAGCATCGACCCCGGCCTCACCGAGGCCGCGACCCGCATCATCCAGAAACTGCTGGGCCGGTTCGAAGGCTCGGTCGCGTTGCGGTTGTGGAACGACGTGACCCACTCGTTCGGCCAATGTGCCGACCGCGTCGCGCCGAGCTTCACGCTGGTGCTGCGCGATCCATCGGTGCTGCGCGACCTCGTGCTCAAGCGCGGCCCGATCCCGCTGGCCGATGCCTATTTCCACGGGCGGCTCGACGTCGAGGGCGACCTTTACGCCGCCCTCGGACTGAAGCACCATTTCGAGACGTTGTCGCTGACCGGCCGCGAGCGCGCGGGCCTGTTGATGGACGCGCTGCGCCTCGCGTTCAAGCCGGCCAAGAAGATCGCGCCCGCAGGCTACGTGCCCACCACGCGCCAGTTCACGCACGACCACTCGCTGGAGAGCGACCGCGCCGCGATCTCGCATCACTACGACGTCTCCAACGACTTCTACAAGCTGTTCCTCGACGAGCGCATGGTGTACTCGTGCGCGTATTTCCACTCGCCCGACGACACGCTCGAGACCGCGCAGGCCCAGAAGCTCGACCACATCTGCCGCAAGCTGCGCCTGCAGCCCGGCGAGCGCCTGCTGGACATCGGCTGCGGCTGGGGCGCGCTCGTGATCTGGGCCGCCAAGCACTACGGCGTCCAAGCGCACGGCATCACGCTGAGCCAGGCGCAGCTCGACGAAGCCAAGAAGCGCATCGCGGCCGAGGGCCTCGAGGACCGCATCACCGTCGAACTGCGCGACTACCGCGCGCTGGAAGGCGAGGGCGTGTACGACAAGGTGTCCAGCGTGGGCATGTTCGAGCATGTCGGCCTCGCGAACCTGCCGCAGTACAACGCCACGGTGCACCGCGTGCTCAAGCCGAACGGCCTGTTCCTGAACCACGGCATCACGCACGAGGAAAACGGCTGGCAGAAGACGGTCGACACCGAGTTCATCAACCGCTACGTGTTTCCGGACGGCGAGCTCGATCGGGTCAGCAACGTGCAGGCCGGCATGGAAGCGGCGCAGTTCGAGATCCAGGACGTCGAGAACCTGCGGATCCACTACGCGCGCACGCTGCGCCACTGGGTCAGCCGCCTCGAGGCCCATCACGACGAGGCCACGATCTACGTCAGCGAGGCCACGTACCGCGTGTGGCGCCTGTACATGGCGGCGAGCGCGCTGGAGTTCGAATCCGGCGGCACCGGCATCTATCAAATCCTCGCGTCGCGCCGTCCGAACGCGCGTCCGTACACGCAGCCAGTTCCATTGACGCGACAGGACTTGTATAGCCGCGAAAATGCATGCTAGAATAGCGGTCTTGCAGGCGCGTAGCTCAGCTGGTTAGAGCACCACCTTGACATGGTGGGGGTCGTTGGTTCGAGTCCAATCGCGCCTACCAAATCCATGTCACTTCGGCCCTATGGCGGAAGACGGCAAGGCCCCACGGGAAACCACGCAAGAGGGTGTACCGCGAACAAGAGGCCAGGAAGGAATTTGGCGGCTGCCTGCAAAGAGGCCGCTTCATTCAAAGTCAGCCCCGAACGACGGAAGTTGTTCGGGGCTTTTTCTTTGGCGCTTCAAGCGTGGGCGCGTCGCGCCCTCTCGTACGCCGCACGGGCCGCATCGAAACGCTCGGTGCCCCACTGCCGCCGCAATTCCAGCCACAGCGGCTCGAACGCCGCCCGGGCCAACTCCTTCAGGCCCCCGAGGCAGCCAGCCCCGCGCTCGCGGGCGCGCTGCTCGCCGGCGCCGTGCGCCCGGCCTGCGCGCCGCCGTTGTCGCGGCTGTCGGTGTCGGGCAGGCCCAGCGTGTTGGGTCCCGGCCTGGTCAGCGGCGTGGCCGGCGAGTGCCCGTTCGTGTGCGGATCGAACGCCAGCTTGCCGCGCAGCTTGGCCACCTGGTCGGCCGACACCGCCGGCGCCGCGTTGCCCCACTCGTTGCGCACGTAGGTCGCGACCGCGGCCACCTGCCGGTCATCGAGCTTCCAGGCGAACGCGGGCATCGTGAACGGCGTTGGCGCCGCGCGCGTGCGCGTGGCCTGCGCGCCCGCGAGGATGATGTGCAGCGCGGTCGTGGGATCGGTCTGCTGCGCGTTGGCCGAGTGCGCGAGCGGCGGGAACGCGAGCGTCTGGCCCTGTGCTTGCATCAGGTGGCAGCCCGAGCACTCGTCGACGAAGATGGCCTCGCCCGTCTTCATCTGCGCGCTGTCGGGCGGCGTCATCGAGACCGCCGGCGACGCGACGCGGTCGGCGAGGTAGGCCGCGATGGCCTGCAGGTCGTCGTCCGCCATCCGGGACGTCGAGTCCTGCACGACGAGACCCATCTCGCCGGACGCCGATGCGTGCGGGTTGCGGCCCGTCTGCAGGAACGCGACCGTCTCGTCGCGCGTCCAGCCGCCGAGGCCGGTGCGGCCGTTGGGCGTCAGGTCGGGCGCGAACCAGGTGCCGAACGCGCCGCCCTGGAAGTCGTGGCCCTTCTGCGGGCCGCCGAGGATGGTCTTGGGCGTGTGGCACGCGCCGCAGTGGCCCGGGCCCTCGACGAGATAGGCGCCGCGGTTCCACTGCTCGTTGTGCGCCGGGTCCGGCGCGAAGGTCGTCTTGTCCAGATAGAGCAGGTTCCACACCGACACCAGCGCGCGGATGCTGAACGGGAACGGCAGCTGGTTGCGGTCGGGCCTGTTGACGACCGGCGGCAGCGACTGCAGGTAGGCGAACAGGGCGTCGGTGTCGGCGCGCGGCATGTGCGCGAAGTAGTTGTACGGAAAGGCCGGGTACAGATGGTCGCCGTTGGCCGAGAGGCCTTCGTGCATCGCGCGGTAGAACTGGTCGGCGTTCCAGCTCTTCAGGCCGCTCGCGTCGGGCGTGAGGTTGGCGGACAGCACGGTGCCGAACGGCGTCTCCAGCGGACGCCCGCCCGCATACGGCGCGCCCCCGGTCGTCGTGTGGCAGCCCTGGCAGTCGCCGGTCGCGGCGAGGTAGCGTCCGCGTTCGACGAGCGATGCCGTCGCCGCGGGCCGCTGGATGCCCCAGCCCGAGGCCGCCGAGGCGGCTGCCGGTGCGGACGCGACCAGCCACGCGGGCACTGCCGTCGACGCCGCCGGCTTCGCCGCATGCGCGTCGAGCGCCGAGTCGGCGTGACGCGGCTTCTTCGCGGCGGGCGCAGGCGGCGCGGGTGCCGACTGGCCGAACACGGCGACGGTGGTGATGGCCGCGCCGGCGACGGCCAGCGCAATCAGGGGATGGGTTCGCATGGCCGTCCTCCTCAGGCCAGCGCGCCGGGCGCCTTGAGGTAGCGCTGCGTGATCGCCGCGGCCGACGCGTAGGCCAGCGCGGCGACGGTGCCGGTCGGGTTGTAGCCGGGGTTCTGCGGGAACGCGCTCGAGCCCATCACGAACAGGTTGGACACGTCCCACGACTGCAGGTATCGATTGACCGCGCTGGTGGACGGATCGCTGCCCATGATCGCGCCGCCGGTGTTGTGCGTGGTCTGGTACGGCACGACGTCCCAGCTGCCCTTGCGCCTGTTGATCTTGATCTCGCGCGCCTTCATCGCGCGGGCGATGTCGGCCGCGCGGTCGGTGAGATAGTCCGACATCCGGTGCTCGTTGTCGGTGTAGTCGAAGGTCATGCGCAGCAGCGGGCGGCCATAGACGTCGCGGTAGGTCGGATCGAGGTCCAGGTAGTTGCCGCGATGGCTCATCACCGCGCCGTGCGTGGCGATGCTCATCGTCTTGAGGTAGTTCGCCGCGATGGCCTTCTTGAACGCGCCGCCCCAGGCGGGCGTGCCGTCGGGCACCGGGTGCGTCTCGATCGGGCGCGCGCCGGTGTGCACCACGCCGACGTAGCCGCCGCCGATGAAGCCCAGGCCCGTGTGGTCGAAGTTGTCGCCGTTCCATTCGTCAACGAGCATGCCGTGCGCGCCCGCGCCGATGAACGGGTTGAGGATCTTGTCGTCGAAGAACAGGTTCACCGACGACGTGATCTGGTACGCGTAGTTCTTGCCGATCACGCCCTGGCCGGTCTGCGGGTCGTACGGCGCGCCGATGCCCGAGAGCAGCAGCAGCCGCACGTTGTTGAGGATGTACGAGCACAGCACGATCAGGTCGGCCGGCTGCTCGACCTCCTCGCCGGCCGCGTCGACGTAGGTCACGCTCACCGCGCGCTTGCCGGAGGAGTCGAGGTTGATCTTCGTGACCTCGCACTCGGTGCGCAGCCTGAAGTTCGGCTTCTTCATCAGCATCGGCAGGATGGTCGTCTGCGCGCTCGCCTTCGAGTAGTTGCCGCAGGCGAACTTCTCGCAGAAGCCGCAGTAGGTGCACTTCTCCAGCCGCACGCCCAGCGGGTTGGTGTAGGCCTGCGACATGTTGGCCGACGGCTGCGGGAACGGATGGAAGCCGAGTCCTTGCGCGGCCTCGGCGAACAGCGTCGGCGGGTAGCTCATCGCCATCGGCGGATTCGGATACTCGTTCGCGCGCGGGCCCTCGAACGGATTGCCGCCCGGCTGGATCTGGCCCTTCAGGTTGCCGGCCTTGCCGCTGATGCCGCACAGGCGCTCGAAGCGGTCGTAGTGCGGCTCGAGGTCGTCGTAGGTGACGCCCCAGTCCTGGATGGTCATCGTGTCGGGGATCGCGTCGGCGCCGTAGCGCTGCAGGTTGTGGCTGCGCGCGACGAAGTCGGACGGCAGGAAGCGCCAGGTCTGGCCGTTCCAGTGCACGCCCGCGCCGCCGACGTTGGTGCCGGGCAGGTACGAGCCGAGCTTGCGCATCGGCAGCGCCACCTGGCTGGCGTCGTTGCGGATCGTCTGCGTGTCGTGCGCGGTCGTCTGGAACAGGTCGTGGCGCCAGAAGTAGCGCAGTTCGTCCTGCGCGAAGGTCGTGGCGAACTCGCGCGAGGTGTCGGCCCACGCGCCGCGTTCGAGCGCCAGCACGTTGAGGCCGGCGTCGGTCAACTCCTGCGCCATGATCGCGCCGGTCCAGCCGAAGCCGATCATCAGCGCGTCGACCGAAGGAAGTTTTTTTGCCATGCGATCAGCTCCTGATCCACTCGACGCGGCCCTTGATGCCCACCGGCGGCAACGGGTACTTCTCGCCATGCTTGGAGACGAACTCGGTGTTGTCGTAGCGCGCGCCCGGAAAGCCGATCAGCTTCCAGCCCGCCATGTCCTTGTTGCCGCCGTAGATCGGGTCGCTCCAGAACCCTTCCATCGTGTTCTGCAGCAGCTGCGCGAAGAAGGCCTTGGCGTCGAGGCCGTCAAGGGCGACGTCGCCCTTCTCGAGGCGTTGCAGGAAGGCGTCCTGGTCGGCCGCCGCAAGCTTGGCGAAGCTGCCGCCGCGCGATTCGCGCACCACCGCGGCGTCGACCGCCTTGATCGCCGCGCGATAGAGGCCGGCCGGCGTGAGGCGCGTCTGGTAGCCCTGCGTCGGCAGGCCGGGGCTCCACGGCCCCTGCATGTACCAGCGCTCGCCGCGGCCGTAGGCGCCGGCGAGCTGGCGGTCGATGAAGGTCGGGACGCCCGCTTCCACCGCGCCCGGGCCGAGGTCGTCGGCGGGAATGAGCCTGGCGACGGCGGCGGTGATGAACGCGGCCTCGGCGTCGGTGAACCAGGCCCAGGCCGAGCCGTTGTCGAAGGCCTGCGGCGCGTTGGCCTGGCCTTCCTTGAACGGCACGTCGCGGCCGCCGAACGTCGCGGCCGCGGTGACGACGGGCACCGCGGTGATGACGGCGCCTGCCGTGAGGAGCCGGCGGCGACTGAGTCGCTGTTCGTCCATGTCGGTGTCTCCGGTCGAGCTGGGTGGACACCGTCGGGCAATCGGCGTGCGAGGTCCGGGCAGTCCCGGACCCTTCAGCACCGCCGCTCGTCGGCACGCGAGTGGACGCTCGGGGTCGCCGCCGGACCCTGCCGTCACGTTTGCCGATGCGTCAGCCCGGGCGCACCATGTCCTCGGCGCGCACCCAGGCGTCGAACTGCTCGCCGGTGAGCTTGCCCGACGCGATCGCCGCGTCGCGCAGCTTGAGGCCCTTGGCGTGCGCGGTGCGCGCGATCTGCGCCGCGGCGTCGTAGCCGATGTGCGGGTTCAGCGCGGTCACCAGCATCAGCGAGTTCTGCAGCAGTTCGGCGATGCGGTCGCGGCGCGGCTCGATGCCTTGCGCGCAGTGCTTGTCGAAGCCGCGCATGCCGTCGTCCAGCAGCCGCACGCTCTGCAGCAGGTTGTGGATCATCACCGGCTTGTAGACGTTCAGCTCGAAGTTGCCGCTGGCACCGGCCATGCTCACCGCGACGTCGTTGCCGATCACCTGGCAGCTGAGCATCGTCATCGCCTCGCACTGCGTCGGGTTGACCTTGCCCGGCATGATGGAGCTGCCCGGTTCGTTCTCGGGGATCTGCAACTCGCCCAGGCCGCTGCGCGGGCCGCTCGCGAGCCAGCGCACGTCGTTGGCGATCTTGGTCAGCGCCACGGCCAGCGCCTTCAACGCACCGTGCGCGCGCACGATGGCGTCGTGCGCGGCGAGCGCGGCGAACTTGTTGGGCGCAGTGACGAAGCCCAGGCCGGTCATGCGATCGAGTTCGGCCGCGACGTCCGCGCCGAACGACGCCGGCGTGTTCAGGCCGGTACCCACCGCGGTACCGCCCAGCGCGAGTTCGCGCAGCTCGGGCAGGCACGCGTGCAGCCCGCGCTCCGCGTGATCGAGCTGCGCGACCCAGCCGGAGATCTCCTGGCCCAGCGTCAGCGGCGTCGCATCCTGCAGGTGGGTGCGGCCGATCTTGACGATGTCGTCGAACGCCTTCGCCTTCGCGTCCAGCGTGGCGCGCAGGCCTTGCAGCGACGGGATCACGTGCTGCGCGATGCCTTGCACCGCCGCGACGTGCATCGCGGTGGGGAACACGTCGTTGGACGACTGGCCGAGATTGACCTCGTCGTTCGGATGCACGACGCGCTTCAGGCCCAGCGGCCCGCCCAGGATCTGCGAGGCGCGATTGGCCAGCACCTCGTTCATGTTCATGTTGCTCTGCGTGCCGGAGCCGGTCTGCCACACGGCCAGCGGGAACTCGTCCTCCCAGCGCTCCTCGATCACCTCGGCCGCGGCCCGTGCGATCGCGTCGGCCTTGTCCTTGGGCAGCTTGCCGGTGCGTTCGTTGACGCGCGCGGCGGCGCTCTTGACCAGCGCCAGCGCGTGCAGCAGCTCGGGCGGCATGCGCTCGGTGGAGATCGCGAAGTGCTCGATGGAGCGCTGCGTCTGCGCCCCCCACAGGTGCTCGCCGGGAACGGGGATGTCGCCCCAGGCGTCGTGTTCGATGCGTTGTTCGGTGCTCATTCGTCGTTTCTCATGGCAGGGGTGAGGTCAGGCATCGCCAGATTACAAGGCTCGCGAAGACCCTGTCGCATGGGCGGTGCCGCGACGCGCTTCGGCACTGCCGCAACGAACGGGGGTTTCCCTTGCTGCGGTGCAGCGCGCCGCCTCTAGAATCGTTCGCAATTGAACCTATTCGAACGGGGACACCTCATGGTCACGACGCGTCGCACCACCAAGGCCAGCGCCGATCCGGCAGCGCCCGCGGGCATCCGCATCCTCAAGAAGTACCCGAACCGCCGTCTCTACGACACGCTCACCAGCTCGTACATCACGCTGGCCGACGTCAAGAAGATGGTGCTCGAGGGCGCGCCGTTCGAGGTGCGCGACGCCAAGTCCGGCGACGAGCTCACGCGCGCGATCCTGCTGCAGATCATCCTCGAGGAAGAGACCGGCGGCGTGCCGATGTTCAACACCCAGATGCTGGCGCAGATCATCCGCTTCTACGGCCACGCGATGCAGGGCGTGATGGGCTCGTACCTCGAGAAGAACCTGCAGGCGCTGGCCGAGATGCAGTCGCGCTTCGCCGAGCCGGGCAAGGGCCTGTACGACGCCTCCGCGCTGACGCCCGAAGGCTGGACCAAGTTCATCAGCGGCCAGGCGCCGATGATGCAGAACCTGATGGGCAGCTATCTCGAGCAGTCCAAGAAGCTGTTCGAGCAGATGCAGGAGCAGATGACCAAGCCGGGCGAGTCCATCTTCCCGATCCCGGGTTTCCCGCCGGCCAAGCGTTGAGCCGTCGTTCGATGTAGGAGCGCGCATGGCACGCATCCTGATCGCCTGGGAGTTCGGCCGCAACCTCGGCCACATCGCGCGCGACCTGCCGCTCGCGCGCGCCTGCCGCGACGCGGGCCACGAGGTCGTCTGGGCCGTGCGCGACCTGCGCGGTGCTGCGCGCGAGCTCGCGGGCGAGGGCTTCGCGCTGCTGCAGGCGCCGCTGCTGCGTTCCGGCCAGGTCAACGCGCCGCCGATCAACTTCGCCGACATGCTGCTGCGCGAAGGCTACGAGGACACCGCCGGCCTGCTCGGCGTGCTGCAGGGCTGGCATGCGCTGATGCGGCTGACGTCGGTGTCGGCCGTCGTCCACGACTACGCGCCCACCGCGCTGCTGGCCGCGCGCGCGCTGGGCCTGCCGACGATGATCCTGGGCTCGGGCTTCATGGTGCCGGCGCCCGCGGTGCCGAGCCCCGGCTTCTTCCCGGATGTGGCGCCGGCGGCGTTGCAGGCGGCGGAGGATCGCTTCGTCGCCAACGTCAACGTTGCCCTGCAGGCGCTCGGCGCCACGTCGGTCGCGTCGCTGCGCGATCTGTACGCGCAGGGCGAGCAGGTGTTGACCACCTTCGAGGAACTCGATCCCTTCGGGCCGCGCGGCCAGGCGCGTTACGTGGGCCCGATGTACGCGCTCGGCCGCCAGACGCGCGTCGAATGGCACGGCGGCGGCGCGAACCGCATCTTCGCCTACCTGCGTCCCGAAGTCCCCAGTTGCGAGAACCTGCTGGAGGCCTTGCAGGCGGGCCAGGCCGAGGTGGTGTGCGCGATGCCCGGACTGCCGGCGGCCTGGCCGGCGCGGTTCCCGCGCGTGCGCTTCGTGCCGGGTGCCGTCGACATGGACGTCCTGCTGCCCGCTGCCGACCTCGCGATCACCAACGGCTCCGGCACGATCCCCAATTGCCTTCTTGCGGGCGTGCCGGTGCTGGTGCTGCCGCACTTCAACGAGCAGTACCTGGCCGGCCTGCGGCTGCAGCGCTACGGCGCCGGGCTCGTGGTGCCCGGCAAGGCGTCGACCGCAGAGTATGTCGGCCTGGTCGACCGCCTGCTCTCGCAGTCCACGTTCAAGCAGCAGGCCCGGGCCTTCGCACAGCGTTACGCCTGGCACCACCGCGACACGACAGGGCGCGCGGTGTTCGAGTCGCTCGAACGCATGCTGCAGCGCGCCGCGGGCGTCGGCGCGTCCAGCAGCGGGACGGTCAGGTAGAACACCAGGATCAAACCGCCGCCGGGCAAGGCTGGTCGGGCGCCCGGCCGCGGCTGAAGAGCGGTCCGGACGAATTTCACGGAAGCCCCCGGCGCAAAGCCTTGCCGTCCCGTTCGCGGGCGGGATGCGGGACAATCGACCGATGAACGCCTCCATCGACGCCCCGCCGGCCCCCGCACCGGCCAAGGCGGAACCCACCATCGCCTTCGTTTCCCTCGGCTGCCCCAAGGCCCTGACCGACTCCGAGCTCATCCTCACGCAGCTGCGCGCGGAGGGCTACGGCACGAGCAAGAGCTATGCGGGCGCCGACCTGGTGGTGGTCAACACCTGCGGCTTCATCGACGACGCGGTCAAGGAGAGCCTGGACGCGATCGGCGAGGCGCTGGCCGAGAACGGCAAGGTGATCGTCACCGGCTGCCTGGGCGCGAAGCCCGGCAAGGCGGGCGGCGACAACCTGATCCGCGAGATCCATCCGAAGGTGCTGGCCGTCACCGGCCCGCACGCGACGCAGGAGGTGATGGACGCCGTCCACCTGCACGTGCCCAAGCCGCACGATCCGTTCATCGACCTCGTTCCGCCGCAAGGCATCAAGCTGACGCCGCGCCACTACGCGTACCTGAAGATCAGCGAGGGCTGCAATCATCGCTGCACCTTCTGCATCATCCCGAGCATGCGCGGCGACCTGGTGTCGCGGCCGATCGGCGACGTGCTGGGCGAGGCGCAGCGGCTGTTCGAGGCGGGCGTCAAGGAACTGCTGGTCGTGAGCCAGGACACCTCGGCCTACGGCGTCGACGTGCAGTACCGCATGGGCTTCTGGGACGGCAAGCCCGTCAAGACGCGCATGCTGGACCTGTGCGAGCGCCTCGGCGAGCTCGCCGCCAAGTACGGCGCGTGGGTGCGCCTGCACTACGTGTACCCGTATCCGCACGTCGACAACGTGATCGACCTGATGGCAGGCGGCAGGATCCTGCCCTACCTCGACATCCCGTTCCAGCACGCGCATCCGGCCGTGCTCAAGCGCATGAAGCGGCCCGGCACCGGCGAGCGCACGCTGGAGCGCATCCAGATGTGGCGCGAGAAGTGCCCCGAGCTGGTGATCCGCAGCACTTTCATCGCCGGCTTCCCGGGCGAGACCGAAGAGGAATTCCAGACGCTGCTGGACTTCCTGCGCGAGGCGCAGATCGACCGCGCGGGCTGCTTCGCCTATTCGCCGGTCGAAGGCGCGACGGCCAACGAGATCGAAGGCCAGCTGCCGCAGGAACTGCGCGAGGAGCGCCGCGCGCGCTTCATGGCGGTCGCGGAAGAGGTGTCGGCCGCGAAGCTGCAGCGCCGCGTCGGCGCGACGATGCAGATCCTCGTCGACAAGGCGCCCATGCTGGGCAGGAAAGGCGGCATCGGCCGCTCGTACGCGGACGCGCCCGAGATCGACGGCATCGTGCGGCTGCTGCCGCCCGAGAAGCTTTCCAAGCAGCTGAAGGTGGGCGAGTTCACGCGGGCCCGCATCGTCGCGACCGAAGGCCACGACCTGGTCGCGCTGCCGATCTGAGATGAGCGACGACCCGCGCACGGACGCCAAGTCCACGCAGCAGATCCACCACGGCTATGTGGCACCGGCAGGGTTCGCGTCGGTGGCACCGGCCCTGCATCGCGCGTCCACGGTGCTGTTCAAGGACGTCGCCGCGATGCGCGCCAGCCACTGGCTGGACAAGAACACGTACACCTACGGACTGCACGGCACGCCGACGTCGTTCACGCTGGAGGCCCGGCTCGCCACGCTCGAGGGTGGCACCCATGCGATGCTGGTGCCCAGCGGACTGGCCGCGATCGCGCTGGTCGACCAGTCGCTGCTGTCCAGCGGCGACGCCGTGCTGATCCCCGGCAACGCCTATTTCCCCAACAAGAGCCTGGCCGCGCACGAACTGGCGCGCTGGGGCATCGCGCACCGCTTCTACGATCCGATGGACGTCGAGTCGCTGCGCGCCGCGCTCGGCGACGACGTCAAGCTGGTGTGGATCGAACCGCCTGGCTCCGTGACGCTCGAGTTTCCCGACCTGCGCGGTCTCGTGCGCACGGTGCGCGACCACGCGCCGCGCGCGACCGTGGCGCTCGACAACACCTGGGGCAGCGGCATCGCCTTCGACGCCTTCGATCTCGACCCGGGCGCGACGCCCGCGCTGGGCGTCGACCTGACGATCCATGCGCTGACCAAGTACCCGTCCGGCGGCGCCGACGTGATGATGGGCTCGGTCGTCATGCGCTCGCGGGCCTTGCACGACCAGCTCGCGCTGACGCATTGCCGCCTCGGCCTGGGCGTGGGCCCCAACGACGTGGAGCTGGTGCTGCGCGGCCTGCAGACGGTGGCGCTGCGCTACGCCGCGCAGGACGCCACGACGCGCCGGATCGCGCAATGGGCGCTGGGCCGCAAGGAGTTCGCGCGCGTGCTGCATCCGGCCACCCCCGGCTCGCCCGGCCACGAGCAGTGGGCCGCGCAGTGCCGCGCCGCCGCGGGCCTCGTGAGCCTGGAGTTCGATCCGGCCTACTCACCGGAACGCGTCGAGGGCTTCGTCGACGGCTTGCGCCTGTTCGGCATCGGCTGGTCCTGGGCCGGGCCGATGAGCCTGGCGGTGCCTTATCGCGCCGGGACGGACCGCGTGTCGGCCTCGTCGTACAAGGGCTCGGTGGTGCGGCTGTCGATCGGCCTCGAGGCCGCGGAGGATCTGATCGACGACCTCGAGGCGGCGCTGCGCAAGCTGGGGCGAGCCTGAGGCGGCGATGAAAAAAGCGCGCCGACGGCGCGCTTCGTTCGTCAGTCCTTGGAGGGCCCCGACACCTTGTGCCGCATCAGCCGGCCCTTCTCGCGCTCCCAGTCGCGCTCCTTGATCGTGTTGCGCTTGTCGTGGTCGGCCTTGCCCTTGGCCAGCGCGATGTCGGCCTTCACGAAGCTGCCCTTGAAGTGCAGGTTCAGCGGCACCATCGTGAAGCCGCGCTGCTCGACCTTGCCGATCAGGCGCTTGATCTCCTCGCCGCGCATCAGCAGCTTCTTCGTGCGGTCCGCTTCCGGATTGATGTGCGTCGACGCCGACCGCAGCGCGTTGATGCGGCAGCCGATCATGTGCAGCTCCCCGCCCTTGATGACGACGTAGCCGTCGGTCAGCTGCACCTGGCCCGCACGAATCGCCTTCACTTCCCAGCCTTGCAGGACCAGTCCGGCTTCGTACGTCTCTTCGATGTGGTATTCGAACCGCGCGCGGCGGTTCTCTGCGATGAAGGCGGACATGGGGCGCTTAAAATTCGATCATTGTATGAAGCACGTCAAGAAGTCCGTCCTCCTTTGGTATTCCGCTCGCGAAATGTACGAGCTGGTGGTGGCCGTGGAGGACTATCCGAAGTTCCTGCCCTGGTGCGAGTCGAGCTCGGTGCTCGAGCGGCACGAGGCCGATCCGGCAACGGGCGGGCCCGCGGGCATGACGGCGCGGCTGGGCCTGTCATACGCGGGCGTGCGCCAGGCCTTCACGACGCGCAACGAGCAAGTGCAGGGCGAGTCGGTGAAACTCAAGCTCGTCGACGGCCCGTTCTCGCAGCTCGATGGCGTGTGGACGTTCAAGCCGCTCAAGGCCCCCGATCCGACACAGCCGCCGAATCCCGACGAGCCCGTGGCCTGCCGCGTCGAGTTCGACCTGGCCTACGCGTTCTCGAACCGCGTGTTCGAGGCCGTGCTCAGCCCCGTGTTCGACCAGGTGGCCAACACCTTCGTCGATTCGTTCGTCAAGCGGGCGGCGCAGGTCTATGGAGAACGCTGAGATCGCCGTGCTGGTCGTCTGGAGCCCGTCGGAGCGCGAGACGCTGAGCGTCGCGCTGAGCTTGCCGGCGCACGCGACGATCGCCGACGCGCTGGCGATCGCGAACTGGCAGGCGCTCGAGAGCGCGGCGCAGGGCGGCGCGGCGTTCGCGGCGGCCGGCCTGTCGGCCGCTGTCTGGGGCAAGGCGCGGCCGTTGGCCCACGTGCTGCGCGACGGCGATCGGGTGGAAGTGCTGCGCGACCTGCAGATCGACCCGATGACCGCGCGCCGCGTGCGCTTCGAGGCGGCGGGCGGCATCGACGCGCTGCGCCGGCGCGGCTACGCCGGGCGCAAGCGCTGACGCGGGGAACGGCGGCGCCGCTGCTTACTGGCCTGCCGGCGCGGGCGCGCCGCAGTTGGCCGTGATGGCGTCCTGAGTGCGCTTGGTTTCGGCGGCACGGGCGCTGTCGTCCATGATGGAGCGCTCGCCCTTGTCGTTGAAGGTCGCGACGCGCTGGCCGCTCTGCAGGCCGGCCAGCGCGGTCTGGGCACGCGCGCAGTTGTCCTTGCGGATCGCCGCGTTCTGCGCATCCGCCGCGGCGTGGTCGGCCTTTTCCTTGTCGGCCTTGGCCTGGTCGGCGGCGGCCTTCTTCTTTTCGAGCGCCGAGGAAGCGGACGCAGCGGCCGGGTTGGCCGGCGCGCTCGCGGACGCCGCCGCCAGCGACGACGGCACCGCCACGCCGCCCGGCGGGCCGCTGATGATGTTCTTGGCCGGCGTGCCGGGAGGCGGCGCGGTGTCGCTGATGTGCATCTGACCCGAGGCATCGCGCCACTTCCAGAGTGTCTGGGCATGCGCGCCGGCGACGGCGAACGCCAGCAGGCAGGCGGCGAAGGGCAGGGCGGTCTTTTGCATGGAGTTGGGGGCCGCCGGGTCGGCTGGCGCAGGAGTGTGAGGGACCAACGTGGCGCGAGGGCGGCACGTTGACATTCTCGTGTCTTCGGCAGGGCCGCCGGTCAGTGTAGTGCTCTGCAGTGGTGACAAATCGCAAACAAATCGGCGGGTTGTCGGGCGCCGCGAAGGTGTTCTCCGCCGGCCCGTCGGGCAAGGCGTGCGAGAGTCCGTATAATCCGCTTTTGCGTCTGGAGCTTCCTCTATGCGCCTTCTAGGCAAAGCGCTCACCTTCGACGATGTGTTGTTGGTGCCGGCATATTCCCAGGTGTTGCCCCGCGACACCAGCCTGCGGACTCATTTCACCCGCAACATCATCCTGAACCTGCCGGTCGTCTCGGCGGCCATGGACACCGTGACGGAGGCCCGCCTGGCGATCGCGATCGCACAGGAAGGCGGCATCGGCGTCATCCACAAGAACCTCACGGCGATGCAGCAGGCCGCCGAAGTCGCGCGCGTCAAGCGCTACGAGTCGGGGCTGCTGCGCGATCCGGTCACGATCGCGCCGGGCGCGCGCGTGCGCGACGTCATGGAGCTGTCCAAGCTGCACGGCGTGTCGGGCTTCCCGGTGGTGGACAACGGCCGCGTCGTCGGCATCGTCACCAACCGCGACCTGCGCTTCGAAACGCGCATGGACGCTCCGGTGCGCGAGATCATGACGCCGCAGGACAAGCTCATCACCGTTCCCGAGGGCACGTCGCTCGCGGTCGCGAAGGAGCTGATGCACCGCCACAAGCTCGAGCGCGTGCTGGTCGTCAACGACGCCTTCGAGCTGCGCGGGCTGTTCACGGTCAAGGACATCACCAAGCAGAACACCTTCCCGAACGCCGCGCGCGATTCGCACGGCAAGCTGCGCGTCGCGGCGGCCGTCGGCGTCGGCGACGGCACCGAGGAGCGCGTCGAACTGCTGGCCAAGGCCGGCGTCGACGCCATCGTCGTCGACACCGCCCACGGCCACAGCCAGGGCGTGATCGACCGCGTGCGCTGGGTCAAGCGCAACTTCCCGCAGGTCGACGTCATCGGCGGCAACATCGCCACCGGCGCCGCCGCGCTGGCGCTGGCCGAGGCCGGCGCCGACGCCGTCAAGGTGGGCATCGGCCCGGGCTCGATCTGCACCACGCGCATCGTCGCGGGCGTCGGCGTGCCGCAGGTGATGGCCATCGACAACGTCGCCACCGCGCTGCAGGGCACCGGCGTGCCGTTGATCGGCGACGGCGGCATCCGCTACTCGGGCGACATCGCCAAGGCCATCGCCGCGGGCGCGAGCACCGTGATGATGGGCGGCATGTTCGCCGGCACCGAAGAGGCGCCGGGCGAGGTCATCCTGTTCCAGGGCCGCAGCTACAAGAGCTACCGCGGCATGGGCTCGATCGGCGCGATGAAGGCCGGCTCGGCCGACCGCTACTTCCAGGAAGCCGACGACAACCCCAACGCCGACAAGCTGGTGCCCGAAGGCATCGAGGGCCGCGTGCCGTACAAGGGCTCGGTCGTCTCGATCCTGTTCCAGATGGCCGGCGGGCTGCGGGCCTCGATGGGCTACTGCGGTTGCCCGACGATCGACGACATGCGCAGCAAGGCGGAGTTCGTCGAGATCACGTCGGCGGGCATTCGCGAGAGCCATGTGCACGATGTCCAGATCACCAAGGAAGCGCCCAACTACCGCGCCGACTGAGTGATGCAGCAACTCTGAGTTCAGCCGCCCGGTTCGCCGGGCGGTTGCGCTTCAGACCTTTCGAAGATCCGCCGCGAAACGTCGGCGGACACCGAGACAACTTCCACAACCAGCAGCCACCGTGAGCGCAGACCAGACCCCCGTCGCCGACTCCCGCCCCGCCTCCGGCAAGCGCCGGGCGGCGATGCCGTTCATCATGGCCACGGTGCTGATCGACATGATCTCGATCGGGCTGATCATCCCGGTGCTGCCCAAGCTGGTCGGCACGTTCGAGACGACGGCCTCGGGCCAGGTCGGCGCCTACGCCATCGTCGCGATGGCCTTCGGCTTCGCCAACTTCATCGGCTCGCCGATCCTGGGCGCGCTGTCCGACCGCTACGGCCGCCGGCCGGTGCTGCTGATCGGCTTCAGCGGGCTCGCGCTGAGCTTCTTCGTCACCGCGATGGCCACCGCCTTGTGGATGCTGATCGCGGTGCGCCTGTTCAGCGGTGCGCTGCAGGCCAACATCGCGGTGGCCAACGCCTACGTGTCCGACATCACGCCGCCCGAGGATCGCGCCAAGCGCTTCGGCATGCTGGGCGCGATGTTCGGCCTCGGCTTCATCCTCGGCCCGGTGCTGGGCGGGCTGCTGGGCGGCATCAACCTGCGCCTGCCGTTCTATTGCGCGGGCGCGCTGGCCGTCTGCAACTGGCTCTACGGCTTCTTCGTGCTGCCCGAATCGCTGCCGGTCGAACGCCGGCAGCCGTTCAGCTGGGCGCGCGCGAACCCCGTCGGCTCGCTGATGCATCTCGCGCAGTTGAAGAGCATGGGCGCGCTGCTGGGCGTCGTCGCCTTCGCGTCGCTGGCGCAGTTCATCCTGCAGACCACCTGGGCGCTCTACACGCAGCTGAAATTCGGCTGGGAGCCGCAGCAGATCGGCTGGTCGCTGTGCGCGGTCGGCGCGATGTCCGTGCTGGTGCAGGGCGTGCTGGTCGGGCGGCTGTCCAAGATGATGTCGGTGCAGCGGCTGGTCGTCCTGGGCCTCGTGTCGTCGGCCGCCGCGTACGTGGCGTGGGGCGCCGCGACGCAGGGCTGGATGATGTACGCCGTCATCGCCTGCAACGTGCTGGGCTTCGCGGCCGGCGCGTCGCTGCAGACGCTGATCGCCAACGCCGCCGACGCCAAGACGCAGGGCCAGACCATGGGCGCCGTCAGCGGCCTGTCCAGCCTCACCGCGGTGCTCGCGCCGGTCATCGGCCCGCTGCTGCTGCGCACGGTCGCCGACGCGCCGCGCGGCGACTGGCGCCTCGGCGCGCCGTACTACGTCTGCGCCGCGCTGCAGTTGTGCGCGATGGTCATGACGCTGCGCCATTTCCGCCGGCTCCGTGCCGACTCGACGGGGACTCCGGTCGCCGCGCAATCCTGATTCCTTCATCCTTACCCGCCCCACCGCCATGCACGACAAGATCCTCATCCTCGATTTCGGCTCCCAGGTCACGCAACTGATCGCGCGCCGCGTGCGCGAGGCGCACGTGTACTGCGAGATCCATCCCAACGACGTGTCCGACGAATTCATCCGTTCGTTCGGCGCCAAGGGCATCATCCTGTCCGGCAGCCACGCGAGCACCTACGAGGACGCCGAGCTGCGCGCGCCGCAGGCGGTGTGGGACTCGAAGGTGCCGGTGCTGGGCATCTGCTACGGCATGTTCACGATGACCGTGCAGCAGGGCGGCGAAGTGGAACCCGCGCACGAGCGCGAGTTCGGCTACGCCGAGGTGCGCGCGCACGGGCACACCAGGCTGCTCGAAGGCATCGAGGACTTCATCACGCCCGAAGGCCACGGCATGCTCAAGGTGTGGATGAGCCACGGCGACAAGGTCACCAAGCTGCCGCCGGGCTTCTCGCTGATGGCCAGCACCGGCAACTGCCCGATCGCCGGCATCGCCGACGAGTCGCGCGGCTACTACGGCGTGCAGTTCCACCCCGAGGTGACGCACACGGTGCAGGGCAAGGCGCTGCTCGAGCGCTTCGTGCTGGACATCGCCGGCGCCAAGGCCGACTGGATCATGACCGACCACGTCGAGGAGGCCGTCAGGCGCATCCGCGAACAGGTCGGCGACGAGGAGGTGATCCTGGGCCTGTCCGGCGGCGTCGATTCGAGCGTGGCCGCGGCGCTGATCCATCGCGCGATCGGCGACCAGCTCACCTGTGTGTTCGTCGACCACGGCCTGCTGCGCCTCGACGAAGGCAAGATGGTGATGGAGATGTTCGCCGGACGCCTGCACGCCAAGGTCGTGCACGTCGACGCCAGCGCGCAGTTCCTGGGCCACCTGGCCGGCGTCACCGACCCCGAGCAGAAGCGCAAGATCATCGGCCGCGAGTTCGTCGAGGTCTTCAAGGCCGAGGCCGCCAAGTTGAAGGCCGGCGATGGCGGCCACAAGGGTGCACAGTGGCTCGCGCAGGGCACGATCTATCCGGACGTCGTCGAGTCCGGCGGCGCCAAGACCAAGAAGGCCACGACGATCAAGAGCCACCACAACGTCGGCGGCCTGCCCGAGCAGCTGGGCCTGAAACTGCTGGAGCCGCTGCGCGACCTGTTCAAGGACGAGGTGCGCGAGCTGGGCGTGGCACTCGGCCTGCCGCCGGAAATGGTGTACCGCCACCCGTTCCCGGGCCCGGGCCTGGGCGTGCGCATCCTCGGCGAGGTGAAGAAGGAGTACGCCGACCTGCTGCGCCGCGCCGACGCGATCTTCATCGAGGAGCTGCGCAACTGGAAGGACTCCGCGACCGGCAAGAACTGGTACGAACTCACCAGCCAGGCCTTCACGGTGTTCCTGCCGGTCAAGAGCGTCGGCGTGATGGGCGACGGCCGCACCTACGACTACGTCGTCGCGCTGCGCGCCGTGCAGACCAGCGACTTCATGACGGCCGACTGGGCCGAGCTGCCGTACGGGCTGCTGAAGAAGGTGTCGGGCCGCATCATCAACGAGGTGCGCGGCATCAATCGCGTGACCTACGACGTGAGCTCGAAGCCGCCTGCGACGATCGAGTGGGAGTGAGCGGAGAGGGCTGGCATGTCAGGTCAGTTGTCGATGTTCGATGCGCCGCCGGACGACGGAAGCGATCCCTCGGCTGACAAGCGGCTCGCCGGGATTCCCGACCAGCGCGTCAACAACGGCGGCACCGTCGGGCACGCGGTGTTCTTCGCCTTCGCCGCCGGCCCTGCTGGCGCCGATGCGATCGTGGACGCCGGCGGCCGCGTCCTGCGCGAACTCGGCGTCGGCGCGAGTCCGGTGGAGGCCCCTCGGCTGCACGTGTCGCTGTACGAGGTCGCGCACTACATCGACATGTTTCCGCGCGCAGACGTCTCCGCCGCCTTGCGTGCCGCGGATCGCCTCGAGCTGGCCGCGTTCGACGTCGTCTTCGATCGCGTCGCGAAGTTCGGCAGCGGTGGGACGGCCTTTGTCTTCAAGGCGGGGCCTGGCGAGCCGCTGCATGCGTTGCACGATCGCAGAACCACGCTGGGCCAGGCGTTGGCCGACGTCGGGCGACGCACCACCCAGGCGAAGACGACGCCTCACATGACCTTTGCCTACGGCGCGCAGAACGTCGCGGAGACGCCGATCGAGCCGCTGCGGTGGCGCGCGCAAGAGCTTTTGCTGATCGACAGCCATGTCGGCGGCCACAAGCACGAAGTGCTGGGCCGCTGGCCACTGCGAGGCTGACGAACTCAGGCGGCCAGCGCCTCGTCGATGGCCTTCAGCAGGCGCGGATCGTCCGGCGCCGTGTCCGGCGCGAAGCGCGCGACGACGCGGCCGTCGCGGCCGACCAGGAACTTCTCGAAGTTCCACATGACGTCCTTCGGGTCGCCCGGCTGGATGCCGTAACCCTTCAACTCCTCGCGGAACGGGCCGCTGCCGATGGCCTCCGGCTGGGCGGCGGTCAGGCTCGCGTACAGCGGATGCCGGTCGGCACCGAGCACCGAGATCTTCGAGAACAGCGGGAACTTGACGTCATAGGTGAGCGAGCAGAACGCGCTGATCTCGGCGTCGCTGCCGGGCTCCTGCGCGCCGAAGTTGTTGGCCGGGAAGCCCAGCACCTCCAGGCCTTGCGCACGCTTGTCCTCGTACAGTTTCTCCAGGCCTTCGTACTGCGGCGTGAGGCCGCATTTGGAGGCGACGTTGACCACCAGCAGCACCTTGCCGGCGTAGGCGCCGAGGTTGGTGGCGGTGCCGTCGATGCGGTTGACGGGGATGTCCTGGAGCGAGGTGGTCATGGCACGAGAGCAGGGGAGTGGATGGTCGCGGCCATGGTAGCCAAGGCGGCATGTCGCGGTGGCGCGATGGACATCCCGCCGAGCGCCGATAATGCGCGCTTCGCTTGCTTCACACCTTCCTGCCATGAGAGCCATGCTGACCTTCGGATCGTTGCTGATCGTGCTGGCGATCGTCGCGTTCTCGATGCGCGCCCAGTTGAAGGCAACCCAGCGCTCGATGGCGTCCGCGGCGGCGTCGGACGCGGCGTCCGGCGCGTTGTCCGGCACGCCGGCGAACCAGGTGCAGCAGTACCAGCGCCAGCTCGACGCGGCCATGAAGGCCGCCGCGCGGCACACCGACGACCAGGCCGCGAGCGCCGGCGAGGACGGCACCCGTTGAACGCGGCCACGAGCCTGGATCTGCCGGCGACGTCGGCGCCGGAGGCGTCCTCGTCGCCGTTCAGCGCCGCCGAGGAGCACGCGATGCGCCAGGCGCTCGACCAGGCGCAGAACGCGTGGCTGGTGGGCGAGGTGCCGGTCGGCGCGGTGATCCTGAAGGACGACGCCGACGGCGTGCCGCAGGTCGTCGCCACCGGCTACAACCGGCCCATCACCACCACCGATCCGACCGCGCACGCCGAACTCGTCGCGCTGCGCCATGCGGCCCAGCTGCTGGACAACTACCGCCTGCCCGAGTGCACGATCGTCGTCACGCTGGAGCCTTGCGCGATGTGCGCGATGGCGCTGATCCACGCGCGCTTCAAGCGCGTCGTGTTCGGCGCGCGCGATCCGAAGACCGGCGCCGCGGGCTCGGTGATCGACCTGTTCGCGGTGCGCCAGCTCAATCACCAGACCACGGTCGTCGGCGGCTGCATGGAGACGGAGTGCGGCAGCTTGCTGCGCGACTTCTTCGCCGAACGCCGCGCGGCCCACAAGGCGCGCCAGGCCGCGTTGCAGCCGCCGTCCGCGGACGAAGCCATTCCGGTCGCCGAGGTCACCGTCGACGACGAGATCCCGGTCGGCGTCGCCACCGAGATCGACCCTCCTGCCCCCGTTTCACCGGACGCGCCATGACCTCGCTGATCCTGTACACCCCCGCCGGCGTCCTTGCCAAAGGCGCGCCGCTGAAGCTCGCCGCCAAGCGATTGAAGAAGCTCGGCTTCGACGTGGCGATCGACGAGGCCGCGCTCGCGAAGCACCAGCGCTTCGCTGGCGACGACGACGTGCGCCTCGAGGCGATCCACCGCGTCGCGCGCGCCCGCCCGGACGTCGCGCTCGCCACGCGCGGGGGCTACGGGCTGACTCGGCTGCTCGATCGTCTCGACTGGTCGCTGCTCGCCGCGAGCGTGGAGGCCGGCACGCGCTGGGTCGGCTACAGCGACCTCACCGCGCTGCAGATGGGCCTGCTGGCACACAAGAAGGCGCCGACGTGGTGGGGCCCGCTGGCCTGCGACGACTTCGGCCGCGCCGAACTCGACGAGGTGACGCCCGATTGCTTCGCCGAGGCGATGACCGGCGCGCTGGAGGCGGTCGGCTTCCGCACCGAGGCCGGCTTCGACGGCCTGGACACGCGCGGCCTGATGTGGGGCGGCAATCTCGCGATGCTGTGCTCGCTGCTGGGCACGCCGCACTGGCCGAAGGTGAAGGGCGGCGTGCTGATGCTGGAGGACGTGGCCGAGCATCCGTACCGCGTCGAGCGCATGCTGCTGCAGCTGCACCAGGCCGGCGTGCTGGCGTCGCAGAAGGCGATCCTGCTGGGGGCGTTCAGCGACTGGAAGAAGTCGCCGCTGGATCGCGGCTACACGCTCAAGACCGTGGTGGCGCACCTGCGCACGCTGGTCGACGTGCCCATCCTCACCGGCTTCCCGTTCGGCCACTTGCCGACCAAGGTGACGGTGCCGTTCGGCGTCAAGGGCCACCTGGTGGTGCAGGGGCGCGACGTGTTCCTGGGCTGGGACGAGGACCACGCGCATCACCACCCTCACGAGCAGGACGGTCACGACAGCCATGATCACGACCATGCCGGCCACGAGCACCACGGCCATTGAGCCGGTTGTCTAGGCAGGCTTTCCGCACACTGAAGGTTGCTTGCCCGACCCTTGCTTGTTGCGCTGCAGCAGGGTTGAAAACCCCTAGGGATTGCCCGAGGTACTGCCTCTAAAATTGGCATGCACGCCTCGCGCGGCCTCGGGCACAACCTGACGGCTGGCGGAGGCGGTTTTGTTTTTGTTGGCGAGCCGGCGGGGCCATCTTCCCGGCCTGGCTCGCGACCCCGAGTTCTGGAGATCCGCATGTGCGGTGTGTTTGGTCGTTGGTGCGGCGCAGCCTGGCTGGTGCTGGGTGCGTTGCTGGTGTCGCTGGCCGGTTGCGACAACAGCCCCTGGGAAGCCGGCGCCGCCGGACAGAACACGATCTTCAGCGCGATGCAGGAGGGCTCGCCGCGCCACATGGATTCGGTCGCGTCCTACTGGTCCAACGACACCACGTTTACCTACCAGATCTACGAGCCGCCCTACGGCTACCACTACCTGAAGCGGCCGTTCACGCTGATCGGCAAGGCGGCGGAGGACGTCGCCAAGCCGCGCTTCCTGGACAAGGACGGCAAGGAGCTGCCCGAGGACGCGCCGAGCGAGCAGATCGCCGAAAGCGTCTACGACATCCACATCAAGCACGGCATCATGTGGCAGCCGCATCCGGCGTTCGCCAAGGACGCCGACGGCAACTTCCTGTACCACCACCTGAAGCCCGGCGAGCTGCGCGGGCGCTCGTCGCCGTGGGAGTTCGAGAAGACGGGCACGCGCGAGCTGGTGGCCGAGGACTTCGTCTACGCGCTCAAGCGCCACGCCACCCCGCGCATCACGACGCCGGTCTACGGCATCTTCTCGGAATACGTGATCGGGCTGAAGGAATACGGCGACGTGATCAAGCGCGAGGACGCCCGGCTGCGCGCCGGCCTGGACCCCGCGAGCCTCGACCGGCCCTTCCTCGACTTCCGCAAGTTCCCGCTGGCCGGCGCGACGGCGCCCGACAAGTACACGTTCCGCGTGCGCATCAAGGGCCGCTACCCGCAGTGGAGCTACTGGATGGCGATGACGTTCATGGCCCCCGTGCCGTGGGAGGCCGAGGAGTTCTACGCGCAGCCGGGCATGGCCGCGGTGGGCCTGACCTACGACATCTGGCCGGTGGGCACGGGGCCGTTCATGCTGTCCGAGTACCACCAGGATCGCCTGCAGGTGATGGTGCGCAACCCGAACTATCGCGGCGAGCCCTATCCCTGCGAAGGCGCGCCGGGCGACAAGGAGGCGGGACTGCTGGACGACTGCGGCAAGAAGACGCCGTTCGTCGACAAGATCGTGATCGTCGGCGAGCGCGAACAGGTGCCGCAGCGCGCCAAGTTCCGCCAGGGCTACTACGACCTCGAGGTGTTCGAGCGCCCAGACAAGGGCCTGGAGTACATCGTCGAGAAGCAGAACTCCGAGGAGATCCGCAAGGACTACGACGCCAAGGGCTTCCGCCTCGACCGCTACGACGACGTCAACAGCTACACGCTGGCCTTCAACATGCTCGATCCGACGATCGGCAAGGGCGCCACGCCGCAGGAGGACGAGCGCCATCGCAAGCTGCGCGAGGCGATCTCGATCGCGGTCGACTGGGAGGAGTTCGCGAAGGTCTTCCCGCAGCGTGCCGGCGCCACGGCGATGGGGCCGATCCCCAACGGCATCTTCGGCTCGCGCGAGAAGACGCCCGAGGGCGTCAACCCGATCACGCACCGCCTGGTCGACGGCATCCCCGTGCGGCGCTCGATCCAGGAGGCCAAGCAGATGATGGTCGATGCGGGCTACCCGCAGGGCCGTGACGCGGTCACCGGCCGTCCGCTGGTGCTGAACTATGACTACTACGCGCTGCCCACGCCGGAGCGCAAGAGCGAGATCGACTGGGTCGTGCGGCAGTTCGCCAAGCTCGACATCCAGCTGGAAGTCCGCGCGACCGACAACAACCAATTCCAAGACAAGATCCGCAAGGGCAAGCACCAGGTGTTCTGGACCGGCTGGAACGCCGACTACCCCGATGCCGAGAACTTCCTCATCCTGTTCTACGGGCCCAACTCGAAGAGCGTGTCGGACGGCGAGAACCAGTCCAACTACCAGAATCCGGTCTACGACAAGCTGTTCGAGCAGATGCGCACCCTGCCGGACGGCCCGCAGAAGCAGGCGCTGGTCGACCAGATGGTCGACATCCTGCGCAAGGACGCGGTGTGGTCGTGGGGCTACTTCCCGTACGCGTCGGCCGCCGTGCAGCACTGGGTCTACAACTCCAAGACCGCCATCCTGAATCGCGACCATGGCCGCTACCTGCGTCTGGACGTCGACGAGCGCGTTCGTGCGCAGGCCGCTTGGAACCGGCCTGTGTGGTGGCCGATGATCGTGCTCACGCTGGCGTTCGCCGGCCTGCTGATGCTGGCGGTGCACGCGTTCAAGCGGCGCGAACGCATGAACGCGCGCGGCGAACTGCTCGCCGCCTGAAAGAGCTTCCCAGATGTTTTCCTACCTCGTCCGCCGCTTCCTCTACGGCGCGCTCATCCTGCTGGGCGTCAACCTGCTCACGTTCTTCCTGTTCTTCACGATCAACACGCCCGACGACATGGCGCGGCTGAACATCGGCGGCAAGCACATCACGCAGGACCTGATCGACCGCTGGAAGGTCGAGCGCGGCTACGACAAGCCGCTGTACGTCAACGACGCGAAGAAGGGCGGCGAACGCTACACGGACACCATCTTCTGGGAGCGCTCGGTCTCGCTGTTCGAGTTGCGCTTCGGCCGCGCCGATTCCGAGAGCGCCGGCGACATCGGCCCGGAAGTGGCGCGCCGCATGTGGGTCAGCGTGCAGCTGGCGCTGCCGCTGTTCGTGCTGCAGGTGATCGCGAGCACGGCGTTCGCGCTGCTGCTGGTGATGTTCCGCCATACGCGGCTCGACTTCTGGGGCGTCGTCGCCTGCGTGCTGATGCTGTCGATCTCGAGCCTGTTCTACATCATCGTCGGCCAGTTCCTGTTCTCGCGCCTGCTGCGCGTGGCGCCCATCTCGGGCTACGTGCCGGGCTGGGACGTCGTCAAGTTCCTGGTGCTGCCGATCGTGCTGTCGCTGGTGTCGCGCCTGGGCACCGAGGCGCGCCTGTACCGCGCGATGTTCCTCGAGGAGATCGGCAAGGACTACGTGCGCACCGCGCGCGCGAAGGGCCTGACGGAGACGGCGGTGCTGTTCCGCCACGTGCTGCGCAACGCGCTGCTGCCCATCGTCACCAGCGCCGGCTCATACCTGCCCTACGTATTCCTGGGCAGCCTCGTGTTCGAGAGCTTCTTCGGCCTGCCGGGCCTGGGCGCCTACGTGATCGACGCGATCACCAAGCAGGACTTCGCCGTCGTGCGCACGATGGTGTTCGTCGGCTCGCTGCTGTACATCGCGACGTTCGTGCTGATCGACGTCGCCTACACCTGGGTCGATCCCCGGGTCCGCCTGGGCTGAAAGCGCATGTTCAAGTTCGTATTTCTCTGGACGGACATCACCGTCTGGGCCCTGGCGGTGTTCTGCCTCGTCTACGGCGCGGCGGTCGCACGCTCGCCGGGTCTCGCGACCAGCTGGCGCCGCGTCTTCCGCGACGCGCCGGCCATGTGCTCGGCGCTGGTGATCGCGCTGTGCATGCTGCTGACGCTGGCCGACAGCGTGCACTACCGAGGCCGCCTCGAGTCCGCCGCCGGCGCCACGGCCGGGTCGGTGCAGTACGAGGTGCAGGCGCATTCGCTGCTCGACCTCGCGCTGTCCGACCTCATCGACTCGCGCGAGACCAGCTATTCGCGCCCGCTCGACTACGTCGGCCTGCGCATGGACACGGTGTCCGTCAACGGCCGCCTCGTGCGCATGGCGCCGCGCCTGAAGCATGGCGGCGCCAGCCTGTCCGATCCCGAGCACCAATGGGTCAGCGACCTCGTCTCGCGCGGCTTCAGCGGCCTCATGCTCGGGCTGGTGCTGGCCGTGGTGGTGGCGCTCGGCCTGTTCGCGCTGCTGGCGCGCGCGCGTCGCGCGGGACTCGTGGAGACGGCCGCCAGCGTGTGGCGCAACGAGGGCGAGATTCCCTGGCGCGCCGCGCTGTGGACGCTGGTGGTCATCGCCACGCTGGTGGGCACCACGATCTCGCTGGCCGGCGGATACCACGTGTTCGGCACCGACACCACCGGCAACGACGTGCTGTACCAGGCGCTCAAGAGCATCCGCACCGCGTTCGTCATCGGATCGCTGTCGACCGTCGCGACGCTGCCGCTGGCCGTGGTGCTGGGCATCATGGCGGGCTATTTCCGCGGCTGGATCGACGAGGTGATCCAGTACTTCTACACGGTGCTCTCTTCGGTGCCCAACATCCTGCTGATCGCCGCCTGCGTGCTGATGGTGCAGGTGTTCCTCGACAAGCATCCCGACATGTTCGAGACCGGCGTCGAGCGCGCCGACGTCAAGCTGTTCCTGCTGTGCGCGGTGCTTGGCCTGACCGGCTGGGCCGGCCTGTGCCGGCTGCTGCGCGCCGAGACGCTGAAGCTGCGCGAGCTCGACTACGTGCAGGCCGCCAACGCGTTCGGCGTCGGCTCGTCGCGCATCATGGTGCGCCACATCTTCCCGAACGTGGCGCACCTGATGCTGATCGTCACGGTGCTCGACTTCTCGTCGCTGATCCTCTACGAGGCCGTGCTGTCGTACGTGGGCGTCGGCGTCGATCCGTCGATGAACAGCTTCGGCGGCATGATCAATCTCGCGCGCAAGGAGATGAGCCTCGACCCGGTCGTGTGGTGGAGCTTCGCGGCCGCGTTCGGCTTCATGGTGACGCTGGTGCTGGCCGTCAACCTGTTCGCCGACGGCGTGCGCGACGCGTTCGATCCGCGCGCCCGCGCGTTCCGCCCGCGCCTGGCGATCACGCGCAAGCCCGCCGCCCAGAAGTAGAGAAATCGGAACAAGCGGCATGCTGCAGACACAAGACCTGAAGGTGGCGCTCGACGCCGAACTCGGACTCGTCAAGGCCATCGACGGCCTGACGCTGGCGATCCAGCGCGGCGAGACCTTCGCGCTGGTCGGCGAGTCCGGCTGCGGCAAGAGCATGACGGCGCTCGCGCTGATGCGCCTGCTGCCCGAGAACGGCCGCGTCACCGGCGGCGAGGTGCGGCTCGACCGCGAGGACCTGCTCGCGCTGCCCGAGGCCGGCATGCGCGCCGTGCGCGGCGGGCGCATCGGCATGATCTTCCAGGAGCCGTCGACGAGCCTGAACCCGGTCATGAAGATCGGCGCGCAGCTCGTCGAGGCGATCGAGGCGCACACGGCGCTGCGCGGCGCGCAGGCGCGCGAGAAGGCGATCGAATGGCTGCGCCGCGTCGGCATCCCCGAGCCCGAGCGCCGCATCGACGACTACCCGTTCCGCATGAGCGGCGGCCAAAAGCAGCGCGTGATGATCGCGATGACGCTGGCCACCGAGCCCGACTTCCTCGTCGCCGACGAGCCCACCACCGCGCTGGACGTCACGATCCAGGCGCAGGTGCTGGACCTGCTCAGGCAGCTGCAGAAGGAGCAGGGGCTGGGCATGCTGCTGATCACGCACGACCTGGCCGTCGTCGCGGGCATGGCGCATCGCGTGGCGCTGATGTACGCCGGCCAGATCATCGAGGTCGCCAAGGCCGAGGATTTCTTCGCCGACCCGAAGCACCCCTACGCACGCGCGCTGCTGCGCGCATTGCCCGACGCGCGCCGCCGCGGCCAGGCACTGCAGGCGATACCCGGTACCGTTCCCGTGCTGACCCAGGCGTTCGCCGGCTGCCGCTTCGCGCCGCGCTGCGACCGCGTGATGGCGCATTGCGCGAGCGTCGTGCCCCAGCTCACCGAGGTCTCCGGCCGCGAGCAGGCGGGCGACCTGCACGCCGTGCGCTGCCTGCTGTTCGCTCCTGGTGCATCGATCGCACCGGGTGCGGGCGCATCGACCCGTGTCGACACCGTGCGTGCACCGACAAGAGTCGCGGCGGCGCCGGCGACCACCTTGCTGGACGTCCAGCGCCTGCGCGTGCGCTTCCCGATCCGCACCGGGTTGCTGCAGCGTGGCAAGCGCTTCTTCAATGCGGTCGACGGCATCTCGTTCTCGGTGGCCGAGCGCGAGACGCTGGCGCTCGTCGGCGAATCGGGCTGCGGCAAGACGACCACCGGCAAGGCCATCGTGCAGCTGTTGCGCGGCAGCGCCGCGTTCGAGGGGCAGGCGCTGCTGCAGGGGCGCAACCTGTTCGACCTGTCCGGCCAGGCCCTGACGCAGGCGCGGCGCGACATCCAGATCATCTTCCAGGATCCGTTCGCCTCGCTCAATCCGCGCATGCGCGTCCTCGAGATCCTCGACGAAGGGATGATCTCGCTGCTGCCCGAGGTGGACGCCGGCGCGCGCCGCAAGCGCATCGAGGGCCTGGTCGACCAGGTGGGCCTGCGCCGCGACGCCCTCGACCGCTATCCGCACGAGTTCTCGGGCGGCCAGCGCCAGCGCATCGCGATCGCGCGCGCGCTCGCGGTGCAGCCCAAGCTGATCGTCTGCGACGAGCCGACGTCGGCGCTGGACGTCTCGGTGCAGGCGCAGATCCTCAACCTGTTGCACGACCTGCAGCAGGAGCTGGGCGTGTCCTATCTCTTCATCACGCACAACATCGGCGTGGTCGAGTACATCGCCGATCGTGTCGCCGTGATGCGCGCCGGGCGCATCGTCGAGCAGGGCGACAGCGCGTCGGTGCTGGAACATCCGCAGCAGGCCTACACGCGGGACCTCATCGACGCCGTGCCTCGGCTGGACTTGCCGGTCTGACCAATCCTGTCTAGGGAACTTCGCACGCGGGGCGGCCCGCTGCGAGCGAAGAAGCGGACTCTTCGCACACGATCGCGCGGCCCTTCGCGAAGGGCGCCCGTGCGCCGGCCGTGTCAAGCCGCTTTGCTGCGGTGTGCCCGCGCGGGCATACGGTGTCGCGCATGCGTCCGGAAGAAATTCATTTCGCTGCATTCTCGCAACACATTGCCTTAGGGAAAACGTTCGGTACGCGTATCAAGTGGTGCGCCCGGCCGGCACTCCATGGACAATATTTTCACAAGCTTTATTGGCCTGTTCATCAGCGGTTTACAGACCGGCTCGGGACTTGCTTTTCAGGCTGGGTCTATCGATCAACCTTTCCACCCCCTCAGGAGGGAATCCATGTTTCAACGTACGAAGATCTGTTCTGGTCTTCTCTTGGCTTTCGGCGGCGCCATGCTGTCCGTCGCCCCGGGCGCCTTCGCCCAAGACACCACTGTCCAGCGCGTGGAAATCACGGGCTCGTCGATCAAGCGCGTTGATGCCGAGACTTCCGTCCCCGTCACGGTCATCACGGCCGATGAACTGAAGAAGGCTGGCGTCACCAACGTCGAGCAGGCCCTCCAGCAAATCAGCGCGGTGCAGGTTCAGCAGACGTCGTCGCAAGCCGTCGGCGCCGGTACCGGCGGTTCCTCGTACGCCGACTTGCGCGGCCTGGGCGCCAACAAGACCCTGATCCTCCTGAATGGCCGCCGCCTGGCGAACAGCGCGTTCAGCTCGTCCGCTCCTGACATCAACACGATTCCCTTCGCCGCGATCGAACGCGTCGAAGTGCTGCGCGACGGCGCGTCCGCCCTGTACGGCACGGACGCCATCTCGGGCGTGATCAACTTCATCACGAAGAAGGACTACCGCGGCGGCACCATCACGCTGGGCGCGGATGCGCCGCAGCACCCGGGTGGCGCGCAGCACGAGGCCTCGTTCGGCTTCGGCGCCGGCGACCTGGACAAGGACGGCCTCAACGTGTTCGCGTTCGTCGGCTTCCAGAAGCAGGCGGAAATCGGTGCGACTCAGCGCCACCTGGCGCCCCATGCAGCCACCTCGTCGACGACTTTCCCGGCCACCGTCTTCTACGGTGACCAGGTCAGCGGCTCGACGATTGCCTACACGCCGTTCGCGGCCGCGACCGGCTGTAACAATCCGTCGCTGGTTGTCGACACGGCTACCCGTTGCGGCGAAGACACGAACACGTTCGTCGACTACATCCCGGCTTCGCAGCGCCTCTCCGGCCTGCTGAGCGGCTCGTTCAAGATCAACTCGAACAACACGTTCAAGCTGGAAGCGTTCGTCGCGCAGAGCAAGGTCAACAGCAAGATCGCACCGGTGCCGTACGCACCGATCTTCATCGATCCGAGCAGCCCGTACTATCCGGGCAACGGCATCACGCCGCTGGTCGCGGGCACCTCGCTGGCTGCCGACCAGGTCGACGCGGCCCCGGCATCGCTGTTCGGGCGCAACGGCACCGGCACGCTCAACGAAGGCCGCATCGTGACCCGCTTCCGCGACCTGGTCAACGGCTATCGCGAAGACGACAACACGACCACCCAGGGCCGTTTCCTGACTTCTCTGGAAGGCACGGTCGGCGAGTGGGACTACGACGTCGCCGCGACGCTGAACGTCACGCGCACGCAGGACCTGCTGGTGCACGGCTATTCGGATGAGGATTTGCTGGCCTCGTACGACAACAATGCCAACTCGGCGACGTATGGCTACTACGTCCTGAATCCGGCCATCAACCCGTTCGGCCCCCAGAGCGCCGCGGGTGAAGCCGTCCTGACGGGCGCGCAGAAGGTCGGCGTCGTGCAGTACGGCACCGGCACCGTCAAAGACGTGGACGGCCACGCCAGCCGCGACCTGGGTGACTGGCTGCATGCCGGCCGTCCCGCGGCGATCGCCATCGGCGGCGAGTATCGCGACGAGCGTTTCCTGAACGCCGCGAACCCGGCCTACGCGGCGGAGGTGGAAGCCAGCACCGGTATCGATCCGAACACGTACAACGCCGGCAAGCGCCAGGTCTATGCCGCGTACACCGAATTGAACGTGCCGATCATCAAGAGCCTGGACGTCACGGCCGCCGTCCGCTACGACCACTACAGCGATTTCGGCAGCACGACCAATCCGAAGTTCAGCTTCCGCTTCCAGCCGGCCAAGTCGGTCCTGCTGCGGGGTTCGTACTCGACGGGGTTCCGCGCGCCGTCGCTGTATGAGCTGAATGCTGCCCAGGCGTTCACCAACTCGGCGTCTGGCGTCAGTGACCCGGTCAACTGCCCGAACGGCGTGCCGCTGAACGGCTTCCAGCTCAATGACGTCTGCAGCTACCAAGCCACGACGCCCACAGGCCCCAGCAATTCCATCCAGTTCGTCGACAAGACCGGCGGCAACACGGCCCTGAAGCCCGAGCGTTCGAAGAACGCGACCCTCGGCCTGGTGCTCGAGCCGATCAACAACCTGACGGCCGAGTTCGACTTCTACGACATCCTGATCACCAAGGAAGTCGGTACGCTGCCGGACTCCTACCTGTACACGGCGCAGGGCTACGCGGCGTTCCCCGGCAACTTCCACTACAACCCCGCGGGCTCGCTGACGCAGAATCCGCAGAGCTGCCCGAGCAACTCTTGCGGCTACGTCGACACTCTGAACCAGAACATCGGTTCCGTGCGCACCGATGGCCTGGACATGGCACTGGGCTACAAGGCCAACGCCGGTACGCTGGGCCGCTTCAACTTCGAGCTGCAAAGCACCTGGGTGCACTCGTACAAGTACCAGCTGTACCAGGGTGGCGGCTACACGCAGAACGTCGGTATCTTCTCGGAAGGCAGCGGCGCGCCGGTGTTCCGTTGGCAGCACAACGCCACGATCGACTGGAACTTCGACCCGTTCTCGCTGGGCCTCGCCGTCCACAACAAGTCGGGCTATGCTGACTTCAACGACGACGGCAACGACCCGAGCCGCAAGGTCAGCGCGTACTGGACGGAAGACCTGTACGGCACGTACACGATGGCCAAGGGCTTCTCGTTCACCGTGGGCGTGAAGAACCTGGCTGACCGCATGCCGCCGTTCACGCAGTACAACGGCCTGTTCCAGCAAGGCTACGACCCGCGTTACTACGACCCGACGGGCCGCACGTATTACGGTCGCATGACCTACTCGTTCTAAGCGAGCCGCCGGAAACGGAATGCCTTCGGGCGTTCCGCCATCCTGCAAGGGCGCGAAGCATCCTCGGGTGCTTCGCGCTTTTTCATTGGCGAACAAGCCGCGAGTCCAAAGAGAACGGCCCCTTGCATCGCGCAAGGGGCCGTCGTCATTTCGGAACTCGACGTGTCGTCTCGCGCCTCGGCGCGGGCGCGCGTTCAGCGCGGCGCGAGCCGGATCGCGCCGTCGAGGCGAATCACTTCGCCATTGAGCATCTCGTTGGTGACGATCTGGTGCACGAGCTTCGCGTAGTCGGCGGGCGTGCCCAGGCGGCTCGGGAAGGGCACGCTCGCGGCGAGCGCGTCCTGCACGTCCTGCGGCATGCCGAACAGCATCGGCGTGCCGAAGATGCCCGGCGCGATCGTCATGTTGCGGATGCCCGTCTTGGCCAGGTCGCGCGCGATCGGCAGCGTCATGCCGACGACGCCGCCCTTGCTCGCGGCGTAGGCGGCCTGGCCGATTTGGCCATCGTAGGCCGCCACGCTGGCGGTGCTGATCAGCACGCCGCGTTCGCCGGTGGATTCGGGCTCGTTGGCGCTCATCGCCTCGGCCGCCAGGCGGATCATGTTGAAGCTGCCGATCAGGTTGATCGTCACGACCTTGGAGAACAGTTCCAGCGCATGCGGACCCGTCTTGCCCACGGTGCGTGCCGCCGGCGCGATGCCGGCGCAATTGACCAGGCCCATCAGCTTGCCCAGGCCCTGGGCGGCATCGACCACGCGGCGGCCGTCGGCCTCCTGCGTGACGTCGCAGCGCACGAAGGTCTGGCCCAGTTCGGTGGCGATCGCCTGTCCGCGCTCTTCCTGCAGGTCGGCCAGCACCACCTTGGCGCCGTTGGCGACCAGCATGCGTGCCGTGCCTTCGCCGAGCCCGGAGGCCGCGCCGGTGACGATGAATACCTTGCCCGAGATTTCCATGCTTGCTCCTGTACCGGATCTGGCGCCCGAAGCGGCAGCCGGCGATATTGACGTTAACGTAAACGTCAATTCTCGCTCGAAAGCGGCGCAAGGCAAGAGGCCGCAAGCGCGCCGCGACAAACAGACAAGCCCGCGACGTTGCCGGCGCGGGCTTGTCTGGACGGGCGAACGCGGCGTCCTAGTTTTCCAGGGCGTCGAGCGCGCGCTTGGTGATCTCGTCGACGCTGCCGGTGCCGCTGATCTTGCGGCAGCGCGGCGCCTGCGCGTCGCCGGTGGCGGCCCATTGCGCGTAGTAGGCGACCAGCGGCTCGGTCTGCTCGTGGTACGTGGCCAGGCGCTTGCGCACGATGTCCTCGGCATCGTCAGGACGCTGCGTCAACGGCTCGCCGGTGACGTCGTCCTTGCCTTCCACCTTCGGCGGATTGTTGTGGATGTGATACGTGCGGCCGGAGGCCGGGTGCACGCGGCGGCCGCTCATGCGCTCGATGATCGAGGCATCGGGCACGTCGATCTCGAGCACGAAATCCAGCTTGACGTTGGCGGCCTTCATCGCGTCGGCCTGCGGGATGGTGCGCGGGAAGCCGTCGAACAGGAAGCCGTTCTCGCAATCGCACTCGGCGATGCGTTCCTTGACGAGCGAGATGATCAGGTCGTCGCTCACCAGGCCGCCGCCGTCCATCACCTGCTTGGCGGCCAGCCCCAGCGGCGTGCCGGCCTTCACCGCGGCGCGCAGCATGTCGCCGGTGGAGATCTGCGGAATGCCGTATTTCTGGCAGATGAACGCCGCTTGCGTTCCCTTGCCGGCGCCGGGAGCGCCCAGAAGAATCAATCTCATCGCTTGCCTCTAAAGTCGGAAATTCTTTTGCGCAGGCCTGATTTTCGAGAGCGGCCAAAAGCCGCTGCTCAGGCTGCCAAGGGTGCCGGGATTGCTCGACAGAATATCATGCGCACCCCTACGGAGCCTTACTGCACCACCGTGGATCGATGATGACGGTGCGCTGAATATCGCGGTGCGCCGGCGTTGCCCGTCAGTCGTTCGCCCCCGCCAGCAGCGCGCGCACGCGCGCCAGATCTTCGGCGGTGTCGACCCCTCCGGGCGGGGCATGCGGTGCGATGTGCACGACGATGCGCTCGCCGTGCCACAGCACGCGCAACTGCTCGAGCGACTCGAGCCGCTCGAGCGGCGCCATGGCCAGCGTGGGGAAGGTGCGCAGGTAGCCGGCGCGATACGCGTACAGGCCGATGTGGCGCAGCGCGCCGACCTCCTGCGTGCCGGCGACCGGCAGCGCGGGCCGGCCCGGCGACGACGCGTCGCGCCACCACGGCAGCGGCGAGCGGCTGAAGTACAGCGCGCGGAACTTCGCGTCCAGCACCACCTTCACGACGTTCGGATTCGTGAAGTCGGCGATGTCGGCTATGGCGTGCGCCGCCGTGGCGACGACGGCCTCGCCGTCGGTCTCCAGCAGGCCCGCGCACTGGCGGATCAGCGCGGGGTCGATCAGCGGCTCGTCGCCCTGCACGTTGACGACGATGTCGCTGCCGTCCAGGCCCAGCAGCATGCAGGCCTCGGCGAGGCGGTCGCTGCCGCTGGCGTGGTCGACGCGCGTGAGCACGGCCTCGACGCCATGCTGCCGGCAGGCCTCGAGCACGCGCCCGTCGTCGGCGGCCACCACCACGCGCAGCGCGCCCGAGCGCGCGGCCTGGCGCGCGACGCGCACGACCATCGGCAGGCCGCCGATGTCGGCCAGCGGCTTGTCGGGCAGCCGCGTCGACGCCATGCGCGCCGGAACGAGGACGGTGAACGTCACGGCCGGGCGCCTCAGGACGCGAGTTGCGGCGCGGGCGTGGCGGCGGTCGCGAGCGGACGCGCCTCGCTCTCCAGCATCACGGGGATGCCGTCGTGGATCGGGAAGGCCAGCTTGTCGGCCGGGCACTCGAGTTCGACGAGCCGGCCCTCGCCGTCATGGCCGGCGTCCAGCGGGCCCTTGCAGAGCGGGCACACGAGCATGGCGATGAGTCGGTGGTCGATGGTCATGATGATGGCGCCGATGGGCGATTGAAGTGTTCAGGCGGACGTCGCGCTCGCGGGCAACGCGTCGCGCAGCGCGCGGGCCAGGTCGTCCGGCAGCCCGAAGTCTAACGTGGCGACCCACACCCGCGTCGCGCCGAGCGAACGCTGCGCGAGCTTGACGGCATCCTTCTCGGTGACGATGACGTCGGCGGTGGCGGCGGCCCAGGGCAGCGTGTCGAACGTCGCGTGGTCGGCGAGCGGCAGGCGCGCGATTGCCAGGCCCTCGGCCTCGAGCATCGCGAAGAAGCGCTCCGGGTCGCCGATGCCCGCGGCGGCCAGCAGCGGGCGTCCGCGCAAGGCGGCCAGGGTGTCGCGAGTCGCGCTCGCGCCTCGCGACCAGTCGGCCAGCGACAGCGCGCCACCGAGCGAGCGGCTCGCCTCGAAGCAGCGTTCACTCGGAGCGGGCAGCGCGCGCGCCGGCGGCGCGGGCCAGCGGCCGTTGACGAGGATGAAACGGGGTGGGGTATCGGCGCCGACGGGCCAGATCGCATCCGCGCGCTCGCGCAACGGTCCCGCGGGCAGCGGCCAGCCGTTGCCGATGCCGCGGCCGTCGAACACGACCAGCTCGACGTCGCGCGCCAGCGCGTGATGCTGCAGGCCGTCGTCGGCGACGATGACGTCGATCCCGGGATGCGCCGCGAGCAGCGCCAGCGCGGCCTCGCGGCGTTGCCGCGCGACGGCCACCGGCGCGCCGGTGCGCCGGTGCATCAGCAGCGGCTCGTCGCCGAACGCGGCGGGCGTGGCGGCGTCGAGTGGGGTCGTGGCGTCGAGCAGCAGTGCCTGCGCGTCGGCGCGCCCGTGGCCGCGGCTGACGATGCCCGGCGCGAAGCCCCAACTGCGCAGCAGGGCCACGAGCGCGATGACGGTGGGCGTCTTGCCGGCACCGCCGACGATCACGTTGCCGACGACGATCACCGGCACGCGCAGCGGCTGCGCGCGCGCGCCCGCGCGCCGCCGCGCGGCGATGGCGCCGACGACGCAGGACAGCGGCGCCAGCAGCGCCGTCAACGGCGTCAGGCGAGGGCGCCACCAGTGGCGCTGGAGAAGTCGGGCGAGCGCGGCAGGCATGGGATGTCGTGTCGCACCGGAAGGCCCTCTGCGCTCAGGCAGAAGGCCGGGCTCAGGGCTGTTCGGCGGCGCCGGTGGACGTCTGCGCGGCGAAGGTCATGCGGGACAGGCCGACGCGGCGCGCCGCGTCCATCACGTTGATCACCGACTGGTGCGTGGACATCGCGTCCGCCGAGATGATCAGGAAGGGATCCTTGCGGGATTCGGAGGCCGTGCGCAGCGCCGCCGTCAGCGCGTCGACGTTGCGGCCGTCGACGGCCTGGTGGTCGACCGTGTAGCGGCCGTCGGCCGCGACCGCCACGATGATCTCCGCCGGGCGGTCGCGCGAGGCGTCCGCGTTGGCGCTCGGCAGCGTCACCGACAGTTCGGTGAACTTCGAGTACGTCGTCGACAGCATCAGGAAGATCAGGATCACCAGCAGCACGTCGATGAACGGGATGAGGTTGATCTCCGGATCCTCCGGACGAGGCTTGCGGAAATTCATTTGGTCTGACCCGGCTGGCGACCCGTGGTGACGCGGATCAGCTGCGTCAGGAGTTGCTCGGACGACTGCTCCAGCGTGTGCAGGTAGTCGTCGACGCGGCCGCGGAAGTAGCGATAGAACATCAGCGACGGGATGGCCACGATCAGGCCGGCGGCCGTGTTGTACAGCGCGGTGGAGATGCCGTGCGCCAGCTCGGCGGGGTTGGTGTTGCCGCCGCCTTGCGAGCCGAAGATCTCGATCATTCCGACCACCGTGCCGAACAGGCCCAGCAGCGGCGCGGCCGCGGCGATCGAGCCGAGCGCGTTGAGGTAGCGATCCATCTTGTGCGCGGCGTCGCGGCCGGCGCCTTCGAAGGTCTGGCGCAGCTGCACCTCGCCGACGCGCGGGTCGACGGCCAGCAGCTTCAGGCCGGAGGCGAGCACGCTGCCCAGCAGCGAGTTCTCGGCCAGCTTGGCGATGACGTCGGCCGGCGGCAGGCCGTTGCGCGTCACGGCGATCACCTCGCCCAGCAGGTAGCCGGGCGCGATGCGCGCGGTGCGCAGTGCCATGAAACGTTCCACGATGAGCGCCACCGCGGCAATCGAGCAAAGAATCAGCGGCCAGATCGGCCAGCCGGCCTCTTGTACGATCTTGAGCAAATCAACCCCTTCGACATGTGAAAGCGCCCTGCGGCGCACGCGCGGATTATGGCTTGATAAGCCCGGCGGTCATTCCGACAAACGGCCGCCGGACGCCGAAGATCTTTGAAACACGACGTGAGCGCGACACCGCGGTCATGGCATCGTCGAGGGGGCGGCCCGTGGGTCGGATCGGCGGCTCGTCCACCCATCCACACGATCTGTGGAAAACTTTGTGGGTAACTAGGCTCGACAGGCCCGGAAGCCGCCAATTCTGGCCCTCCGGTTTGGGTTGCTCAAAAAATAGGCAATAAAAAAGTGATGAGAATCAATCACTTACGTGATAGTGACAGAGCCGTGACGGTGGTTTGTACCTCTGCTCACACTCTCCGAAATTGTGGAGTACTAGGGTTTGTCCCGTCGATTTGTGCTGGTGGAGGGTGTTGATGGCTGATCCGTTCGCGGTGCCTGGGTTCGGCCCGTCGGGCGCGTCCAAGGGCACGCCGACGGCACCGGCGCGGCCGTCGGCCTGGAGCGTCTCGGCCTTGCTGCTGGCCGCCGGCGACGCGCTGGCGGCGCGCTTCGGCGCCGTGACGGTGCGGGGCGAGCTGAGCGGCTGCACGCGTGCGTCCAGCGGCCACTGCTACTTCACGCTGAAGGACGCCGCCGGCGGCGCGGGCGCGCTGCGCTGCGCGATGTTCAAGCGCGCGGCGGCGCTCAGCAACGTGCCGCTGCAGGACGGCCTGCAGGTGGAGTTGCGCGGGCGCCTGGCGGTCTACGAGGCCCGCGGCGAGCTGCAGATGGTGGTGGAGTCCATGCAGCGGCTCGGTGCCGGCCAGCTGTACGAGGAGTTCCTGCGCCTGCGCGCGCGCCTCGCCGCCGAGGGCCTGTTCGATGCGCAGCGCAAGCGGCCGCTGCCGCCGTTCGTGCGTACCGTCGGCGTGGTGACGTCGACCGCCGGCGCGGCGCTGCACGATGTCGTGGCGACGCTCGCGCGGCGCGCGCCGCACGTGCAGGTGATCGTCTATCCGAGCCTCGTGCAGGGCGCCGAGGCGCCGGCGGCGCTGGTGGCCGCGCTGGCACAGGTGGAGCGGCGCGACGAGGTCGACGTCGTGCTCGTGTGCCGCGGCGGCGGCTCGCTGGAAGACCTGTGGGCGTTCAACGACGAGCGCGTCGTGCGCGCGCTCGACGGCATGTCGAGGCCGGTGGTCAGCGGCGTCGGCCACGAGACCGACGTCACGCTGGTCGATCTGGTCGCCGACCTGCGCGCCGCCACGCCCACCGCGGCGGCCGAGGCCGTGGCGGTCGAGCGCGCAGTGGTGCTCGACGCGTTGACGGCCTCGGCGCGGCGGCTGAGCGCGCGCGTCGAGCAGCGCCTGCAGGCGCACGCGCAACGGCTGGACACCGCGGCCGCGCGGCTGGCGCGTCCCGCCCAGGCGCTCGGTGCGTGGCGCCAGCGGCTGCAGCAACTGGAGGCGCGCCACGCCGCCGCGCTGCGCGGGCGCTGGCAGGCGCTCGTGCGTGCGCAGGAATCGCTGGGCGCGCAACTGGGACGCGCCGGCGAGCGCGCGCTCAATGCGCGGCGCGAGCGCCACCAGTCGCTCGGCGCGCGCTTCGTGCGCGCCGCCGAGCGCACGCTCGCCCGGCACGGCGACACGCTGCGCCGTCACGAGGCGGCCCTGGCCGGCCTCGACCCGCAGCGCGTGCTCGAGCGCGGCTACACGCTGCTCGAATCGCGCGATGGCCACGCTTTGGTGTCGGCGGCCGTGCTCCGGGCGGGGCAGCAGGTCGTCGCCGTGCTGCGCGACGGTCGCGCGGACCTGCGGGTCGAGCAGGTCCGGACGAGCGGCGATGCGAAGGCGGCCGGCAAGTCAGGAGAATGAATCCGGCGCAATCCAGGATATAGCCCCGGATCGACGCTTGCCCCGAAACTGCTGCCTACAATCCTCCGAGAGCGCGAACCGTCAGGTCGGTTGCGCGCCCTTCGAATTCAAACAAGCCAGAAAGGACACGACCCATGGAACACACGCTGCCGCCGCTGCCGTACTCGCATGACGCCCTCGCGCCGCACATGAGCCGCGAAACGCTCGAGTACCACCACGACAAGCACCACAACGCCTACGTGACGCAGCTCAACAACCTGCAAAAGGGTACGGAGTTCGAGACGCTGTCGCTGGAAGAGATCATCAAGAAGGCCTCGGGCCCGATCTACAACAACGCCGCCCAGATCTGGAACCACACGTTCTTCTGGAACTGCATGAAGCCCGCCGGCGGCGGCGAGCCCAAGGGCGCGCTGGCCGACGCGATCAACGCGAAGTGGGGCTCCTTCGCCGCGTTCAAGGAAGCCTTCCAGAAGTCGGCCGTGGGCAACTTCGGCTCCGGCTGGACCTGGCTCGTGAAGAAGGCCGACGGCAGCGTCGACATCGTCAACATGGGCGCCGCCGGCACGCCGCTGACCACCGCCGACAAGGCGCTGTTCACCGTCGACGTGTGGGAGCACGCGTACTACATCGACCATCGCAACCTGCGCCCGAAGTTCGTCGAGACCTACCTGAACTCGCTCGCGAACTGGGATTTCGCCGAGGCGAACTTCGCCTGATCGACGCGCTTCGCGTCCGATGCGAGAGGCGGCCTGCGGGCCGCCTTTTTCGTTGTCCGCGCCGATAGCCGGCATGCACCGAAAGTGCCCGCGCCATGCGCGTTTCGGGGCGCCATGCACGGGAATGGTCTGTCAACGAAACGCGTTGCCGGGCGTTGCGGCGCCGTGCGGCGCGTTGCGCTTGCAGATCTGCTGCGGGCGGCCCGACACACCGTTGTTCATTCGGTGAAATGTGGGTGATCCCGATAGGGGTCTGAGTGTTTTTTGGAGTATCTTCACGCCCGTTGAGGTCATCCATTCGTCACACTCAACTTTCCCCCAACCGGAGGTTTGTACATGCAAGTGAAACTGAACCTGATCGTCGCCGCGGCCGTTGCGCTGTGCGCCGGCGCAGTCCAAGCTCAAGACATCACTGTCCGTATCGGTCAGGTCGGTCCTGTGTCCGGCTCCCAGGCCCACTATGGCAAGGACGAGCAGAACGGCGCTCGGATGGCCATCGAGGACCTGAATAAGCAAAACGTCATGATTGGCGGCAAGCACGCGAAGTTCGAGCTCGACGCCGAAGACGACGCGGCTGACCCGAAGCAAGGCACCGCAGCGGCTACGAAGCTGTGCGACGAGAAGGTCAACGGCGTGGTCGGCCATCTGAACTCCGGGACGACCATCCCGGCTTCCAAGATCTACAACGCCTGCGGCCTGCCGCAGATCAGCCCGTCGGCCACCAATCCGGCCTACACGCAGCAAGGCTTCAAGACGGCGTTCCGGCTGCTGGCCAACGACAACGCCCTGGGTTCGGGCCTGGCGTTGTACGCCGCCGACGCCCTCAAGCTCAAGCGCATCGCGGTCATCGACGACCGGACGGCCTACGGCCAGGGCGTCGCCGAGGTGTTCAAGAAGGCCGCGGCCGCGCGTGGCATCGAGATCGTCAGCGAGCAGTACACCAACGACAAGGCCACCGACTTCATGTCGATCCTGACGGCCATCAAGTCGAAGAACCCGGACGGCATCTTCTACGGCGGCATGGATCCGCAAGCCGGCCCGATGCTGCGCCAGATCGAGACGCTGGGCATGTCCAACGTCAAGTTCTTCGGCGGCGACGGCATCTGCACCGAGAAGCTGATCGAGCTGGCGGCGGGCGCCAAGACGCTGGGCAACGTGGTGTGCGCGCAGGGCGGCGTCTCCATCGCGAAGATGCCCGGTGGCACCGAATGGAAGAAGCGTTACGACGCCGAGTTCCCGGGCGACTTCCAGGTCTACTCGCCGTACACCTACGATGCCACGATGGTGCTCGTCGACGCGATGAAGCGTGCCGGCTCGGCCGATCCGAAGGTCTACCTGCCGTTCGTCGCCACGACGAAGTACAAGGGCGTCACGACCACGGTGCAGTTCGAATCCGACGGCGAACTGAAGAACCCGGCCATGACCTTCTATGCCTACAAGGACGGCAAGCAGATCGCTCTGAACTGAGCGGATTTGCGTCTGTCGAAGGGGCTCTGCGGAGCCCCTTTTCATTGATGGCTCGAAACGCTACCGGGTATCGTATTGGCCGTTCCGTCGCTGAGTCTGGCCGGCCGGCACCCCGTGGCTCGACCTTCGAAATACCGCGAACAGGTGATTGCACTAGGTTGAATCATCTGAATGGTGCATAAGATAGCGCCTCGCTATACCTCAATCTTCAGGGAGATTCTTATGCGTACTGTTTCCATCTCCGCCACGTTGCTTGCACTCGTGCTCGGTGGCTGCGCGGCCGAGGAGGGCGCCGCCAGCGGCTCGAAGGCTCCCGTCACGGTGGTTGCCACTTCGAATACCGAAATCACGACTCAGACGAAGCTGCATTGCCACAAGGAGACGCCCCCTGGCTCCAACGTGATCCAGAACGTCTGTGAAGCGGAGCAGTCGCAGGCCGATCGCGACGCGACGCAGAGGCAGTTGATGAACAACGTCCAGGCGAATGGCGGCGTGCATGGCGCAGCGGGTTCCGGGCACTGAAACGGGGCCGGGCGCGTCGGGACGACGCAGCTGCGACATTGGAGCGTCCCGGAACACGTGGCGGGCGCCTGTCGCTCAGTAACTGATTCTTGCGGCACCGCTACGGTGCCGCTCTTCATTCAGGTTTTGGCAATGGTCAATTGACGCCGGGCGATCTTGTCCGCCGGCGTTCCGGCTCGATGTCCGAGGCATGCCGTCGATGTGCGACGGCCGCCAACCAGGAACATCGCCATGAAATCGACCCTTCTCGTGACCGCCATCGCCCTTGCGGCTGCCGCCTTGACCGTCTCTGCGCAAGCGCAGACCGGACGACCGTCCGTCGTCGAAGTCCAGTCGTCCAGCGACGCGCCGCACGCCGTCGTCGCCGACCAGGAACTGGGCTCCTATGCGCGCTACCTGATGCTCAATGGCTCGACGCGCGACGAGGCCGTGGTGGCCGCCCGCAACATCGATCATCCGGTCGTCCGCAGCCGCGTCGCGGCGCAAGGCCGTGCGTCGGCCGATGCGAAGGCGCCGGTTCGCCAGTGAGTGCCCGTCGGGGCCAGGTTGGCTGACCGGCTGGCGCCGGGACGTCGATCGCCGGCGGTGTGGCGCGCAGTGCCTACACTACGTGCCGGTTCCCGCCCGCCCTGAAGGACACTCCTTGATCTCGAATCCGCCGCGCCATCGTCTCCGTTCCCGCCTCTGCGCCCGACTCGCGGCGCTGATGGCATTCGCCGCCGGCCTGGTGCCGGCGACGCGCGCGCAGGAGGCGGTTGCGTCGGCCCCGATGGCGTCGGCCTCCGCGGCGTCCGCGCACGCGGCCAGCCACGCCGAGGCGATGCGCCGCACGCACCTGGTGCGGTTGCAGGAGCACCTCGAGAAGCCCGAGGAGGACCTGCGTCGCACCTGCCGCTTCGAGAGCGACATCGCGACGCTGCCGCCCGAGGGCGTCGTGGCGCTGACGTTCGACGACGGCCCCGAGCCGGGCCACACCGAGGCCATCCTGGCCGTGCTGGCGCGCCACCAGGTGCCGGCGACGTTCTTCCTTATCGCCGAGAAGGTGAAGGCGCATCCGGAGCTGGCGGCGCAGGAGCGCGCGCTGCCCGGCGCCGTGATCGGCAACCACAGCTGGTCGCATCCGAATTTCCACGACATCGCGGTCGAGGAGCAGACCAGCGAGGTCGATCGCGCCGACGCGCTGCTGCACGCCGACCTCGGCGCGACGCCGCTGTTCCGCTATCCGTACGGCAATTCGAGCTGCGACACCAACGAGCGCGTGCACACGATGGGCTACCGCATCGTCGGCTGGCATGTCGATTCCTGCGACTGGGGTTTCGACGGCGCCAAGGGCCTGACGGCCGCGGAGGCGCTGTCCTGCGGCGTGCTGCCCGCGTACCGCCAGGACTTCCTCGGCCACGTCGTCGCCAGCGTGCGGGCACACCGCGGCGGCGTGGTGCTGATGCACGAGACGCAGCACATCAGCGTCGACAACCTCGACGCGCTGATCGTCAAGCTGCAGGCGGAGGGCTACCGCTTCTCGACGCCGGCGGCGCCGGAGTACGCGGCGTCGTTGCGCTGACCGCCCGCGTCAATCAAGCAGGAACAGCGAGCACATCGCGACGGAGACGAGTCCGCCTGCGGCAACGATGGCGCGGCAGCGCAGCATCGGGCCCGCGATCTTGACGAGCGCGACCGTCGTCACGACCCACGTGAAGACGACCACCGCGGCGAGGAACAGGATCGGCTCGCCGATGAAGTCATGGAGCAGCACGCCGGCGAGCGTCGCGGGCAGCAGGGCGAGGGCGAAGCAGCCGGCGTAGAACACGGCGTCCGACAGCCCGACGCGCGGCCGCTGGCCGGGGCGATCCTCGATTTCCATGGCGTCCGGAACCTGGTCGAGCTGGTCGTACATGACTGGCCTCCTTGACGAACGGGCCACCCATTAACGCGCCGCCGGGGCGGGATCGTCAAGATGGCAAGGGGAAAACACCGGCTCGATCGGCCGCGTGCCCGGCCGATTCGTCGTCGGAGGCTTCCGCAGGATGGCCGGCGCGCTCGGCCAGGAAGGCCGCGAACTGATCCGCCGGCATCGGACGCGCGAACAGGTAACCCTGGCCCATCGCGCAATGGGCGGAGGCCAGGAATTCGCGCTCCTCCACGGTCTCGATGCCTTCGGCGACGACCTCGAGCTCCAGCGCCCGGGCCATGTCGACGATCGCGCGCACGATGGCGGTCGTGCTGGGGCTGGCCAGCGCGTCGCGCACGAAGGACTGGTCGATCTTGAGCTTGTCGACGCTGAGCCGCTTCAGGTAGGCGAGGCTGGAATAGCCGGTGCCGAAGTCGTCGATCGCGAGCCGCACGCCCAGCGCCTTGAGGCTGTCGGCCGTGGCGAACACCTTGTCGGTCTCGTGCATCAGCACCGACTCGGTGATCTCCAGTTCCAACTGCCGCGCCGGCAGGCCCGACTCGCGCAAGGCGTCGGCCACCTGATGCACCAGGTCGCCGTGGCGGAACTGCAGGATCGACAGGTTGACCGCGACGCTCGGCAGCACCAGGCCCTGGCTCTGCCACGCGGCGGCCTGGGCGCAGGCGTGGCGCAGCACCCAGGCGCCGATCTCGACGATCTGGCCGCCGTCCTCGGCCACCGGGATGAACTGGTTCGGGCCGACCGGGCCGAGCTCGGCGGACGTCCAGCGCAGCAGCACCTCCGCGCCCGCAAGCTCGCCGCTGCGCAGGTGGAAGTAGGGCTGGTAGTGCAGGTGCAGCTCGCCGCGCTCGATCGCGTGCGCGAGCAGCCAGCGCAGCCGCGAGCGCTCGCTGGCCTCGACGTTCATCTGCGGGTCGTAGAAGCGGAACGCGTTGCGGCCCGCGGCCTTCGCGCGGTACATCGCCGTGTCGGCGCATTGCATCAAGGCGTCGAAGTGCTCGCCGTCCTGCGGGAACATCGCGATGCCCACCGACATCGACAGCGGCAGTTCGTGGCCCTTGATGCTCGCGCGGCGGCTCGACAACGCCATCACGCGCTCGACCGCATGCGACACCGCGGCCGTCGAATCGACGTCGGTCAGCACGATCGCGAACTCGTCGCCGCCCTGGCGGCAGACGGTGTCCTCCTCGCGCAGCATCAGCGTGAACTGCGCGGCGACGTGGCACAGCAGCGCGTCGCCGATCGCATGGCCGAGGGTGTCGTTGACCTCCTTGAAGCGGTCGAGGTCGATGAACATCAGCGCCACGTTCTCGCCTCGCCGCGAGGCGGTCGCGAGCGCCTGCGTGACGCGGTCGCGCAGCAGCGAGCGGTTGGGCAGGCCGGTGAGCGGATCGTGGTGCGCGAGATGGTGCAGCTGCGCCCGGCCTTCCGCGACGGCGCGTTCGGCGGCCAGCAGGCGGTCGCGATCGCGCAGTTGCTGGGTCTGTCGAATGACGGCGCATACCAGCGCCAGGACGAACAGCGCGCGCAGGGGCGGGCGCGCCTGCATCGGGAGGCGGTCGCCGAGCGCGATGAAGCCGGCGGCCGCCGACGTGACCGCGACCATGGCGAGCGGAATCTGCCGCAGCAAGGCCTCGCACAGACGGTCGTAGCGCGGCGACAGGTTGGCCACCGGGCGCCAGCTCGCCACGCCCCATCCGAGCAGCAGCGCCAGCAGCGAGAACATCAGGTTCATGCCGGCGCCGGCACGCAGGCTGCCGTCGAGGAACGCCAGGTTCCAGCCCACCCACAGCACACCGAAGCCGAAGAGTCCGCCGATGACCGCCAGCGTCGCCGCCGTCGGCCGCAGCCGCAGGTGCAACTGCACGATGACGCCCGCCGCGGCGGCCGAGAACAGCAGGACCGGGTAGGCCGTCAGCACCGAGAACTCCAGCGCGCTGCGGTGCCCGGCGTGCGGCAGGAACAGCGCCAGCATGAACGCCAGCACCGCGAGGCCGAATCCGGCGACGTCCAGCACGGTCGACTTCCATTGCGGGCCGGGCATCCGGTCGCCCACGGCGGCGGCGAAGCCGAGCGCGAAGCAGGGGCTCAGCAACAGGTAGAGCAGGTTCGGGATGCCGGGAAACGGATTCCAGCCGATCCACGACAACACGTCCCACGTCAACTGCCCCGCTGCGAGGCACGCCAGGCCCAGCGCGAAGCGGCCGCGCACGCGCCTGAGGTCGCCGCTGGCCGCTCGCGCCGAGCGCCAGGCGATCCACGCCGCGGCGCAGAACGCGCAGGTCCAGTGCACGCCGTCGAGGAGCCAGGCCGAGTCCGACGCTTGCCGCGTGGCGGCCAGCGTCCAGGCGGCGAGGACGACGAGGCCGCTCGCGAGAACGGGCTTCATCGCGCGGGTCTGGTGAGTTCCGTCGGACTGCGTCTGCACGTGATCCTGCGCCCTTGTTCATTCCTTGAGGCGAGTGGCTGCGGCACTTCGAGTGCGGCTGGCGCCCGGATCGGGCACCAACTGAAGAGTGAGGGTCTCAGTGTGCCTCAGTCGTGGGCGGCGTGACGCGGTCGGCGCACGGCAGGCGTCGAAAGTGACACGGAATTGCGGTCGACGCCACGTGCGGCTGCGCTCCGGGCGTTCGTGCGCGTGGATACGCGAGCGGATCGAACTGTCGGGCGACGAGGGAGGCCATCGTTGTCGCGGAAGGCAGCGCTGGTCTGCGCGCGTATTCGGCGCCGGGCCGTCCGTCGATCGAGGACTCCCGACAGACTGCAAGGACGCCGTGCTGCAGCATGCTTGCACCGCAGTACAGCGTCACTTTTCGCGGTGCGCTGAAGCCAAGCTGAGATCGATCTGGGCGGGACGCTGCATTGAATTGTTAGCCCTTGATCCAGGCGTGGGCTGGTGCTACGTTCGACGGCGCGGACGGTACTCGCCTGCGTCGGCGCGTCGCGTCTCGTTGGCCTCATTTGGAGAGATTCAGTGGACTGGCTGTCCCTGCTTGGCCGCAACGGTTTCCTTCCGCATGGCTATTGCTTTACCTGGTCACCGGGTCTGCTGTGGTCGATGGTGGTTGCCGATTTGCTGGTGGCGTTCGCGTACTTCTCCATTCCGATCGGGATCCTCGTCTTCACGAAGCGACGACCCGATCAGCGCCTCCAGCGCGTCGCGATGCTGTTCAGCGCGTTCATCTTCGCGTGCGGCTTCACGCACCTGATGGACGTCTGGACGATCTGGACGCCGGACTACTGGATCCAGGCCGTCGTCAAGGCGACGACGGCGGTGCTGTCGCTCGTCACCGCGGTCGCGGTGTGGCGCCTCATCCCGCTCGCCGTGAAGCTGCCGTCGATCGACGCGCTGCAGGATTCCGTCAGGGCGCTGGAGCGCGAGATCGGCCGCAGGAAGACCGCCGAGGAGCTGGCGGGCGACGTCGAGCAGAACCTTGCGGTGACCCTCGCCAGCATCGACGCGGGCCTGATCGCCACCGATGCGCAGGGCATCGTGACACGAATGAATGCCGTGGCCGAACGCATCACGGGCTGGTCGAACGCCGATGCGGCCGGACATTCCTACTGGGAGGTGCTCGAGCGCGAGGACCGCCCCGTGGAACAGAAGCAGCGAACCGTCGTCGACCTGCTGGCCGAAGAAGGCCTGGGCATCGAGACGGCTCTTCGCATGTGCGCGGTGGCGCGCGACGGCAGGCGCACGCAGGTCGAAGTCAAGAGCGAGCTCAAGCGCGGCGCCGACGGTTCGATCCGCGGCATGTTGGCGATCATCCGGGACAAGACGGACGAGGATCGCGCGGAAGAGGATCGCGGCCGGCTTGCGGCGATCGTCGAATCGTCCAATGACGCCATCATCGGAAAGACGCTCGATGGCCGGATCACGAGCTGGAACCGCGGCGCCTCAGACATGTTCGGGTACAGCGTGAGCGAGATCCTGGGCAAGCCGGTTCAGATGCTCATCCCGCCGGACCGGCGCGAAGAGGAGATGGAGATCCTCGCGAACATCTTCGACGGCAAGGTCGTGCCGCCGTTCGAGACCGTGCGGCTCGCCAAGGACGGCAGGCGGATCGACCTCTCGATCACGATCTCGCCCATCCGGGATGGCTCGGGACGCATCGTGGGCGGCTCCAAGATCGCGCGCGACATCGGCGTGCAGCGCCAGATGGTCGCTGCGCTTCGCGAAAGCGAGGCGCGCTTGAGGTTCGCACTGGAAGTCGCGCGAATCGGCGATTGGGATCTCGATCTGCGAAGCGGCGTCATCCATCGTTCCGTGCGCCATGACCACTGCTTCGGCTATGACGAGCTCCAGCCCGAATGGAGCATCGCCACGCTGCTGTCGCACGTGCATCCGGAGGATCGCGAGGCGGTCGCGCTGTCATATCGGCGCGGTCTGCTGCGCGAGGACGACTGGCGCACCGAATTCAGGGCCGTGTGGCCGGACGCGAGCGTGCACTGGCTGCGCATCCATGGCAGCACGCGCTACGACACGGGCGACACGAACCGGATGTTGGGTATCGTCTTCGACCTGACCGAGCAGAAGCTGGCGGAAGAGTCCCGGCTTCGTGCGCAAAGGCTCGAGAGCGACAACCGCCAGATCCAGGAATCGAACCGCCTCAAGAGCCAGTTCCTTGCCAACATGTCGCACGAACTGCGCTCGCCGCTGAATGCGATCATCGGCTTCTCCGACCTGTTGTGCAGCGACGGGATGCCGGTCGGGGCGGCCCAGCAGCGCCAGTTCATCGGGCACATCCGCACGAGCGGGCGGCATCTGCTCCAACTGATCAATGACGTGCTCGACCTGTCCAAGGTCGAATCAGGAAAGTTCGAGTTCTTCCCGGAGCCCGTGGACCTGTCCGAGTTGATCGGCGACGTTCGCGGCGTGCTGTTCTCGCTGCTGCAACGCAAGCGCCTGACCCTGGACATCGAGGTCGTGCCGGCGGTTGCGTCGGTCGTCGCGGACCCTGCTCGATTGAAGCAGGCGCTCTTCAACTACCTTTCCAACGCGATCAAGTTCACGCCGGAGGGCGGCCACATCTCGGTGAGCGCGTTTCCGGACGGCGCCGGCTACTTCCGGATCGAGGTCGAGGACTCCGGGGTCGGCATCGTGCGCGCCGACCTGCCGCGGCTGTTCGTCGAGTTCCAGCAGCTCGATGCGGGCTACACCAAGCGGCATCAGGGCACAGGTCTCGGCCTGGCGCTGACGCGGCGGCTCGTGCAGGCGCAGGGCGGCAGCGTCGGTGTGCGAAGCATCCCCGGCAAGGGAAGCACGTTCCATCTCGTGCTGCCGATCGCGCCCGACGTGCTGGAGAGCGGCGCGGGTGCGCCCCATGCGCCGCGTGTCGAAACGGCCGCGCCACGGGCCGGCGCCCATATCCTGGTGATCGAGGACCATCTGCAGGACCGCGGCCGCATCGCCGAGGCCCTGTCTCGCTGCGGACACCGTGTCGATGTGGCCGCCGACGCCATGCAGGCGGTGCGGCAAGCCAGGGAGAACGACTACGATGGCTTGACGGTCGACCTCACGCTGGCCTCGCCAGGCGGACTCGATGCGCTCGCGCAGATCCGCGGCAACAGCGCCAGCAATGCAGCGACCGTCCTCGCGATCACGCTCGGAGACAAGAATTCCGGCACGGCTGGATTCGCGGTGGCTGACGTGCTCTCCAAGCCGCTGCAGGCGTCCGAGGTGATCCTCGCGATGACGCGCTTCGGGATCGCGCGGCGCCGCGGCGCGCGGGTGGTGGTCATCGACGACGATCCGATCGCCCTGGATCTGATGCGCGCCGCGCTCGCGGACCTGGGTATCGAGGCGCTGTGCTTCAACGATGGTGCGGGCGCTCTCGAGACCCTGGCCGGGCTCGACCCGGCGGCCATCGTCCTGGACTTGATCATGCCGGACATGGACGGCTTCGAAGTGCTGGATCACCTGCGCCGCGACGACGCCTTGCGCGAGACGCCCGTGTTCATCTGGACGTCGATGGTGCTGACGGATTCCGAATACGAACTGCTCGCGTCATCGGCGTCGTCGATCCTGCGCAAGGGCGGGGGCGACCTCGAGCGCATGCTGGAGCGACTGCGGTGCTGGCGATCGGCGGAGGTGCAACCGCCCGCGGAGTCGCGATGACGCCGACGCGTGCCCTGGTGGTGGACGACAGCGCGATCAACATCGACCTGGCGGTGTTCGTGCTTCGCGCCCAGGGCTTCGTCGTCGAGAGCGCCTCCAGCGCCGACGGGGCGATCGTGCGCGCCAGGTCCTTTTGCCCCGACGTGATCCTGATGGACATCCAGATGCCCGATGTCGACGGGCTCGAGGCCGTGCGGCGCCTGCGCCTCGATCCCACGACGCGCGATGTCGTGATCATCGCGTTTACCGCGTACGCCATGAAGGGCGACGAGCAGAAGATGCGCGCCGCGGGTTGCGACGGCTACATTGCCAAGCCGATCGACATCGCAACCTTCGGCCGGACGGTGCGCGCCCATCTCGATGCCCGCAAGTCGAGTTGAGCTTCGGCGCAGGCGCAGCGGCGCCAGGGGCGAAAGCAGCCTACGCGGCCTGCTGCAACTTGAACGTCTCCACCATGTCCGCCAGGCGCAAGGCCTCGTGCTGGCACACCGCCGGGTCGCCCGACTGCGCGCATCAAGGCCACGACGCCGATGGCCCCCGACAGCCTAGTCGCTCAAGTTCCAGCGCTTGCCCACATTGCTGATCGCCGCGGCAGTCACCGCCTCGAATCCGAATGCATTGCCGAACCCCGACATCCACCAGTTCAGGCCGGTGCCATCCGGGCGCTGCGGCGAAGGCAAGGGAACCGCGATGACGGCCGCGCTCGCGCGCACGTCGCGGTGCTCGTGGATGAGGCGGGCGACTTCAGCCTGGATGTCCTCGGCGGGGTGGAGAACTCTTGGCATCGTGGGGAATCTTGGAGTCGCGGAGCGACGTTCGAAGAGCAGGGCGCTCTCTTGCTGACGACATCGACGAGTCCCCCGGTGGTGCAGGGGATGTGCCTGGCGGGTGCAAGCCGTCGATCCGTGAAGCTACTGGCGGAGGGGGCGTCGTCAAGCCCCCGCATGTTTCCTGGCGATTCTACGTGTCCCGCCTCCAGTCCGCCGGTTTGTCCGCCGCGAACTCGACTGCAGCACAATCGCGCATCACTGCACGGGGAGCGCGATGGAGACAAAGGACTGGGTTGGCGTCTACGGCGCGCTGTTGTCGACGTCTCTCGCGTTCCGCGAAGTCTGGAAGCACAGGCGTGCGACGCGGCCGAAGCTTGTTGGCTACGTGCGGAGCAGCGCTCGCCCCGACGGCATCGTGATCGAGCAGCGCACGCCTCTCGGAGACGACACCGGCGAGGCGCGCGCCATAACCGTCCAGAACCGAGGTGGGACGGCGACGAGGATTCAGGCCTACCAATTGTTCATTCCATCGAGGTGGGTGCCACAGGCCCTGCTCGGCATCCTCGGCGAATTCGGTTGGGTGCCGAGCGCCTACAACGGGCCTGAGGGCTTCTCGATGCGAATGCGCGATCCCGAAATCCTTGTCGAGGCTGGCGCTGATGCGGAGTTGCGCGTCATGCTGTGGATCGCACATCGCAAGGCGCTCGAGGGCGGCCGCCTGATGATCCAGGTTTCTCACTCCTGGAGCCGGATTCGCGCACAGCAAATCAGGGTGCACGAGTCGCTGTAGGCGCGGTGCGCGTCGGCTGACGGCGCTCGGCGCGCTCGTGCTCCGCGCCACGCGATGATCAGTCGTCGTCCTGCAGGAAGTACCCGTCGAAGGGATCACGCGCCTGCGAAGTCCAGGCCGGTTGCCGCGGCGGCGCGGGTGGGCGCGGCGGCCGCTTCGGCTCCGTCCACCAGCCGTCGACGCCGCGGCTACGCGAGCGCGGCGCCGGTGGCTCTGGGACGTAGGGGGCGATGCGCGGCACGCCGGCCGGATCCCAATCGTCGTCGAGCCGAAGCTCACGCTCCACGCGTCGCAGCCGCTGCCGCCACCGCGAGTGAAGCAGATCTCCTTGCGCGGCCTTCACGACCGCACTGCACTATGGTCGATCCCGGCTCGACGGAGATCATGTGCCGGCAGTGCCAGCAGGGCGTGCGGGGAGGGGTTGCAGAGGCCATGCGCCATCGTGGCAAACGGCAGGCTCAGTGCGTGCGCCATGCTGCCGCTGTTAGCACTCTGGCATGCTGGGCATTGGACAACGGTGAGACGCGGCTGATGAGACAAATTCGTTCAAAGGAAATCATGAGCTCGGCTGAGCTTGCCGAGATTGGCAGCATCGCGCTTGAGTCGACAGAGTGCGAAGGCGCCGCGGAACGCATCATTTGGGCGCTCGCGGGATTGAACCCAGAGCAAGGCGTTCATTTCACGCGCAACTTGGCGATGGGCAATCGCCTCGAGATGCTCAAGACGCTAGGGTGCGAACGCCTACCGAAGGGCGCTGCCCTGGACGAGTTCAAGGCCTTGATGTTGGAGCTGAAAAGCTTGAGCGAGAAGCGCAATCACGTTATCCATGGATCCTGGGGCGCATTCGTGAATCTGCGCGACCTCATCACTGCGCCGCGCTCCGGGCGATTGGCAACGCCGAGTGCCCGCAAGAGGGGAAAGGCCGGTGCGGCCCCCAGCGACCTGTCGGCAAACGAACTCCGCGGGCTACCTGAACAGATTGCGAAGGCAACTGAGCGACTTTGGGCGTTCGCAGATCAGCACTGGCCGAAGCCGGAGCTCTAGGGGCGGGTGCCGACGTCCGGCGGATAGGCGGGCGGACAAAGAGGGCGGTAGCCAATGAATTCAGTATCTGCGCGGCCGGCAGCGGAGCGCCCGTCCGCCACGCTGTGGCCAGCGTGATGGCTAGCCGCGCGGGGAGCACAATCCGCACGATCGAGGAGATGCCCATGACACTCTCTTATACGACGCGCCAGGAAGGCGCCAGGCTCTTGGCTTCAGCTGACCATCGTGGTTACCTCATCGAGGTCGCGACAGCCTGGGACACGAACACCGACCGGTGCAAGGTGCACCTGTACCTGACGAACCCGGAGGGCGCGCGCTCGATGCTTCGGAGTTGGGATGGCGACTACCACACCGAGGCGATCGCGATTGAGGCAGGAATGCAGGCGGGCGAGGCCCACGTCGACGCCTTGGCGTCTCAGCAGCCGTGAGCACTCCGGCAGGCATCAGCGCAACTCGCAGGCTTGCCCTGGCCGCCAGCAGTCTTAGCTCTCCTGCATGAGGCTGCCGCGGCCCGGCGATCAGCTGCCGCCGCTCCCCGAGACGTCCATGCCCCACGAGGACGAGGCGTGTAGACCCCAGGCTGCCGCGTCGGCGTAGGTGCTGACGGAAGCTCCGGATCTAAGTGTCACCGGGTCTTTCTGGTAGCGACGCCATGCGTCGGATAGAGCTTCGCAGCGGCCGCCGTGTTCGTGAGCTTCGATTCGTGCTTGCGACCCGAGGCCTTCGGATCAGGCTTCGGCAGCACCTTGGCGGCCACGCCGCCGCCCCACAGAAGGCTTGGGCTGGCTGGCCCTCTTGCCGGCGCCGCTCCAGTGCATCGGCGCCGCGGCGATGTCGTTCCCGAACGTGGGCGACCGCCTGATCACGCACGTCGTCGTCGCGCTGGACGCCGCGGCAGGCCCAAGTCCATCAGCTTGGCGACGATGACGCGTGTGCGCGGAGTTAGACGGTGCCAGCCTCGCGGAGCTGCCGTTCGCAATCATTTGCCAAGCCGAAGTTTGTCGTGGCCGAGGTGACCGAAACGAAGAACAGCAGGAACGCGAGGACGGTCACACCCTGCAACAAGTACTCCGTCCAGACCGACGCCATGGGCCTCGGCTTGTAAATGAACGACACGAGCAGAAGCGTCACCAAGATCAGCAGGAGGCAGCTACGGGCCATCTCGTGCAGCCCTTTGAGACGCAGCCGCGCCTCCATCGCTCGAAATTCCGAACGAGATTCTGGGTGATCTCGGAGGTGCACGACATGCAGTCGACGAGTCTCCTTTCGCGCCGCGGTTCTCGTTCGCCACCGGTTTGAGAGCGACGCCGCTGTCCGGTCGATCGGGTCTTTCAGATACGCGCTGGCGAGGTTGATCAAGAGACCGACCACTACGGCCGAGATCCACCAATACGCCGTCGATGCGTCGGCCAAGAATTTGTCCAAAATGTCCTCCCATATGGGCAGCGACGCTGGCAGTTCCTCGCGATTCCAGGTAGATCGCAACTACTGCGCGCCCGAGCTGCGCTCGAGCAGTATCGCAAGGCGCCTGGCAGCCGCGGACAGCCGGTCGACTAGCGCCAGGTCCCAGCTCTCAGCGTACGCGCCGTCGAGAACGTGGCTGCTGGGATAGAACCCGGCGCAACAACGATTCGGCAGGACTCCTCGGTCCATTGCGTCGGTGCCGACGTGCCTGCGCCCTTTGCCGTGCTGGCGCCCGCGGCGACAGCGCCGCGCAGCGCCTCGACGCCACCGCGCCACGATCGGATGAGGCTCGAATCCGACACAGCATGCAGGTTCGTGCCGCGGCCGCCGTGCGGGCGGTGACCGGAGGCGCGCAGCATACCCCTGTACGCTGCGCGCCCAGCCGGACAAATCGGCCACAAATCGACGGTTCCGCGCGACGCGCCGACTGCCTGCGGCCTCACCCTTGGGCATGGCCGCATGGTGGCGACCGCCAGGCTCACTGGCTGCGCCTTACCAATATGACGTTGGGGTGCGGGCAGCCTACTCTAGGACAAACCCTTGCATGAATCGACGACACTCTGCCGCGTTTGTCATTGCCCCGGGCGCGACGGTGGAAGGTGCGGCGGACAGGCGAGGTGCCAAAGGCCGCGCCGATGCTGCCTTCGCGCTCGTCAGCACCTGTGACCACCCGCCATTCCGCCGATCAGCCAATGTGACCCGCGCATTGGCCTCCATCAGTACGCGCTCGGAAACTTGGTTTGCGCTGGAAACCTCGGTGGAAACCGCTTGCCTGGAAACCAGCGCTTCGGCCTTGGAACGCACGTTGGCAGCAAGGTCGCCGGCTCAACCTTCAATCCCAGCGCGGATGGCAATGGCGACGTCGAATAGGGCCCAGGGGTATGCCCGCGACACGCGGAAATCGTTTACTTACTGCGCGGAAATCGTTCAAGAACTGCGAAGTTTCTCCACCCTCGCGGCAGTCCTAAGTCTTTGAATGAGAAGATTATTTCCAGACTTCTGGTGCGAACTTTGGGTTTCTGGAAGCGCGGAAATCGTTGCGAAACTCGGCCACTATTTCGAAACAGCGGCTGGAAACTCGGCCCGTCGAAGCTGCAGGACTCCTTAAAGTTCAGGAGACCCCATGCGCCGACCTCGAAGCCCTGATCGTGATTTTGTGCGTTTGACAAACTACGTTTTAGAAACGTACATTTGCGCCAGCAGACAACAGGAGAACCCGATGGACGCGCATAACTTGGTCAGCCGCGCGATGGCGGCCTACCTCCGGACGGGAGGCGCAATGCAACCGGGAGAGACCGACTCCAGCGTTGTGAAGCACGGTGGCTTGGACTATGTGCGGCTCGCCAACGTGAATGGCACGCTCGCGGTTTACCGGGTTCGAACTGTGAACGGGGCTCACGTACTGAAAGGCCTGAAGAGGTGGCCCGCCGAGATCGACGGGCAAGCCACCATGAGCAAGGTGACGGTCGCGAAATTCGCGATCAACGCCCTTGTCCCTTTGGTGAACGCGCGGGGCGAACTCACGCCAGCTACGGACAGGTCTCCCGAGTGGCGAACTCTCAAATTGAGAAAACTGGATGTGACGGTGGTGCAGGGTCGCGTCGATCAACATGATGAAGATGCGTCGGAGCCGAACCTCCTCGACATCTGGGACACCGGCCTCAAGGTCAAGGTGCTCAGCGTGGAATGGCCGATCATCAGAGTCCGGACATTCAAGCGCGGGCCGTGGGTCGAAGAGCTGACCGACTTCGCCTATACCAATGCGGCGAAGGAGTAGCCGTCAAGCCTCTCCGCGGCAGAGACGCTGACCGCGCCTGAGCGCGTGCCGATCACCAGGTCACAGGATGGCCGCGACCCGATGCAACAACTGCGCGTGAGAGTCGCTCAGCACCGAACGGGCATGGTTGAGCCTGTGGTGCACGTCGACGAGAGCGAGCTCGAGCGAATGCAGCGCCGCATGGTCGGAGAACCGATTTGCCAGCAGCGCCTCCCGAGCAGAGGCTGCAACTGCGGCGCGCAACGGGAGCGATTCGCCGACCGAGGCCGCAGTCGCGGTCATCTCGTCTTGGGTCGCGGTACGGGCCGCCTTCGGATCGGACTTTGCCATGGTGTGGTTCTTCGGGATGATGCGGCGCGCGCAGGCGGCCCGCGGGTTGTGCGCGTACGCGCGTCAGACGGTTTCGTTCAGGTCTTTGATGATGGCGATCAGCTGTTCGTCGGACATCGTCTTCACGCTGGTGGCCTGTTGGATGGGGCCGCCTTCGGCGCCGGTCAACTCGCGGCGGTTGGTGAACATGCCACCGACCTCCTTGGCGGCTTGTTCGAGCATCTGGGCGGCGAAAACCATGTTCCCCTGACCTTCCGCCTTCTCGAACATCCGATTCAGCGACCGCAGCCGTACCGCCTTGTTGGCAATGGGCACCTCGCCGGCGCCCTCCTTGAAGGCCTTGCGCGTCTCGTCGAAAACGACGATCAGCTTGGCCGCCATCTCGCCGCCGGCCGCCTTGGTCGGGTCGTACTTGGCGACCTGGGCGCGAGAGAGCTCGATGCCGAACTCCTCCCGAAACGAGTTGGCCACCCGAGTCGGCGAGTCGAAGCACGCCAACGCCTTGACGATGAAGAGCTTTTGGGGTTCGGTGAGCTTGGCCATGATGGCGATTTCGTACCGGTGGGGTTACGGATTCGAGCCTCAGGCGGCGCGCCTGGCCATGTCGAACATCGTCCGTGGGACGACTGCTCCCGGGCCGGGCTTGAGCTCGTAGCCGCCAATCGTTCGCCACTCGTACTCGACCAGCGGGGATTGCTTCTCGAGGGCCACACCGACCTTCTTGGCCTGCGCGCGGATCTGCTCCGCGAGCGCCCAAGCCGGCCGCATCAGGATCTCGTACTCGGCGACCATGTCGGCGAAGACCTTGCGTTCGTGCTCGCGCATCGCGTCCTTGAGCTTGCCTTGCTGCTTCTCCTCCTGGGCCGCCAGTTGCGCGAGACGCGAGCGCGACCCGGACTCGATGCCGTCGAGGCTGGCTTCGAGATCCTGCTTGAGCATCAGCGCCTCGCCCAGCGCCGCGGGGTCGGCCGCACGGCCTTGAGCCTGCAGTTGCTGAAGGCGGCCTTGAGCCGTCGCAAGGTCTTTCTCTGCCTGGTCGACCGATGCCTTCAGGGCGCCGATCTCGCGCTGCGTCTCGGCAAGCAGTGCTTCCTGCTGTTGGAGGCGTTCCAAGGTGTTCATGATGATGTCTACTTTCCGGCCAGTGGCCGCTGTTGCGGGCGGGCCGCGTTGGTGCCGGCGGGCCGGCGATGTTGAGT
>Ga0302311_10000142_pt1 | contig 88895 bp, 133 predicted proteins | sample III_Palsa_N1_3_FD_200449 | JGI IMG/M metagenome (GOLD analysis project Ga0302311, IMG submission 200449) | Peat permafrost microbial communities from Stordalen Mire near Abisko, Sweden - III_Palsa_N1_3 | ecosystem: Environmental > Terrestrial > Soil > Palsa > Peat permafrost | place: Sweden...
CGCGCCGTCGGGATCTGAGGTCGAAGCCGTCGTCAAGGCAGCGCGAACGCTCGCCGACCAGCGACGCAAGGCGGAGATGACCACGCAGGGATCGAGGCTGGCCGATGACCAGCGCTGACGACTTCCTCGGCCTGGGCCAGCCGCACGATGCCACCGCGCCCGGTCCGTGGTTCCCCGCTCGCCACTCCGGCGAGTGCGGCACCTGCTTCATGGAGTTCGAGGAGGGCGACACAATCCGGGCCGACGGCGAGGGCGGCTGGGAGGCGCAGGACCACGGGCACGACGAGGAGATCCGACACACCGACGCACCGCGCGTCCAGGTGCTGGAGCCGGTCCCGACCGCGCCAGGAGAACAGAACGACCGCACACCCGACCACCGACCAGAGGACGAGACCGTGAACGAGGATGCGCAGAGCGAGCTGGACCAGGACGAGGAGCGGCTGGCCGTGGCGAAGTCGGACGGGAAGGTGCAGTGCTCGCTGTGCCCGCGCCGGTTCGTGCCGACCAAGAGCGGCAAGGTGCGCAGTCACAAGGCGCTGGATGCTGTCACCGGCCGATCGCTGGAGGACGTCTGCGACGGCAGCGGCGAACCGCCGCGCGAAGTGCTCGCAACCGCTGCCGCAGAGGGGGAGCCCAACGCCCTCGCACAGATGGAGGCGCGCATCGCCGCCGGCCCCCAGCCGGGCCCGAACCCGCACCGCGCGCCGTTGCCGACCGCGCGGACGGAGGAGGGCTGGGGCGCGCCTGTCGCGCCGCTCCCGATCGCTGATCTGGAGACCGAGGTGGATCCGGACCTCGGCGTGCCGCTCGCGGCTACTGCACCACCCAGCCTGTGGCCGGACTCCGCCCCCGGCGACGACACTCCGCCGTGGGACGAGGCGCAGCAGGTGGACCCCCGCGACCCCTGGTCCACCTGGAGGAACCGGGCTCAGGCGGTGAAGACCCACGCGGAGGCCGCAGTTCTCTACCGCGAGGCCGTCACTGCCGGAACCACGGAGGCGTTCCGCACGGAACTGGCCGCACTCATGAACGAGGCACTGGAGCGGCCGGGTCCGGCCGCCGTCGAGGCCGCGACCGGCACGCCGCTGCTCGGCTACGGCACCGGCAAGGACCCGGAGGACGACGACCTGGTGGAGCAGCTGGGCCCGTGGATCCAGGCGCAGGAGGTGCGGACCCGCGCGGAGGCGGCGGCCCTGTACGCCGAGGCCAGGGCCAACGAGGCCTCGCCCGCACAGCTGGCCGCCCTGGCCGAGGTGATGGGCAGGGCACTGGAGCGTACGGTGCCCGCTCCCCGGGCTGCCACCGTGGAGGCCGCACCCGCCGCGCTGAAGGAGCAGTCCGTGTCCACTGTCGACACCGCCGCGCAGGACTTCCTGGCCACAGCTGCCGCCGAGCAGCCCGAGCCGGCCCGGGACCGGTGGGGCCGCTACCTGCTGCTGCACCCGTGCACCGGCCAGCCGCAGGCGTGGACCCGGGCCACGACGTTCGCCAAGAGCTGCGCCGACACGTACGCCCTGAGCCAGTGGGGCGCCCGGATGACGGTGGTCGGACTGACCAAGCGGGACGACCTGCTAGCCCTGGCCCACGGCAAGGACGTCTCCAAGGACAAGAAGGCCCTGGACAGGATCGTGGAGGACGCCAAGTCGGCGGCCGGCGACAAGGTGGCCGCCAACAAGGGCACCGCGCTCCACTCCTTCACCGAGCTGGTCGACACCGGCCGCGGCACCGTGGCGGACGTCCCCGAGGCGCAGCGCGCCGACGTCTCTGCCTACCGGGCGGCGATGGAGGACGCCGGGCTGGAGGTGGTCCTGGCCGAGCGCATCACGGCGGTCACCAATTTCGACGTGGCCGGGACCTTCGACCGGGTCCTGCGGCTGACCCGGGACCTGCCCGGGATCGGCCAGGCCGGGGACTACGTCATCGGCGACCTCAAGTCCGGCCGGGACCTGTCCTACGGCTGGGGCGAGATCGCCGTCCAGCTGGCGGTCTACGGCCACGGCGTCAACGAGGCCGGAGTTTGGGACGCCGTGGCTGGGCGCTGGGAGCGACTGCACCTGACGGTTCGTGAAGATGTCGGCATCGTCATGCACCTCCCGGTCGGAAAGGCCGAGTGCACGCTGTACCGGGTCGACCTGGCCGAGGGCTGGCGGGCCAGCCGGCTGTGCGCGGACGTCCGCGAGTGGCGCAAGGCGAAGGACCTGGCCGCGCCGATCAGTGTGGCGGAGGCTGCTCCGTCCATGGCCTCGGTGACCGCGATCGCTCCGGCCCAGTCGGTGGTGCGGCAGCCGTCCTGGGAGGAGCGCTTCAGCGCGGTGCAGTCGAAGCAGCAGGCCGCCGAGCTGTACGAATCCGCTCGGAGCGACCTAGAGGTTCGCCGGACGCCCGACCGGTTGAAGGGCCTGGTGGAGCTGGCCCGGCAGCAGCTGGAGAGGCTCAGCGAAAAGGCCGGATGAGGTTTAATTAAATCGCTAAACAGGGTATGCTCAGACCAGATTGAAGCGGTACCGGGGACCAGCTTTCAACGCCGCTGGTCTTAAACGAACCGGCTCAATAGGACGCCCGGTACCACTGCACGACAGGCCGCCGCTCACGGCAGCGGGCCCGGGGAATCGGGTGCGGGGGTTCAACTCCCCTGACGGCCACGCAGCACCGCACTGCCAGACGTGCGCAGGTCGAACGCGAAGCGGACGGCACTCACCTCCAGCAGTGCGATGCTCGAACCGGCAGCTGACCGGCAGACGGCCCGCCACGACGAGGGGCGTCCGGTCGATCGGCTGCCGGAGCCCGCCAACCGACAACGGAGCACCCCAGCCACCGATCAAAGGACCAATGACCATGACCGAGACGTACAGCCCCAGCGCCGCCGACGCGGTCGCCGCAGCGTTCCTCACGCGCGGCAAGACCGTCAGCGCGCAGTTCCCCCGGGTCGGCCACACGGTCGAGGGCACCATCACGGACTTCCGGATGAGCCTCCAGACCGACATGAAGACCGGCGACCAGATGTACTGGGTCGGCAAGAGCCCCACCAAGGCGTCCGAGACCCCCGACAAGAAGGGCACCGGCCTGCGGCCGGTCGAGCAGCTCCTGATCGACATGCAGTGTGTGCCGACCGGAGTCAAGTGGGAGGGCCTGGAGTACGAGGAGGTCCACATCGAGGAGGACGACGGCATGCGCACTCTGTACGTGAAGGGTGCCGTCCAGGCCGCCGTCGCCAAGGCGATCAAGGACTCCGGCGGCGCTCTGGAACGCGGTGCCTACCTCAAGGTGACCCGGGGTCCGAACGGCAAGAACGAGCGCGGCGAGCGCAAGTTCTCCTACACCGCTGAGTACACCCCGGCGGCGAAGAACCCGAAGGCGGCCGAGCAGTTCCTGTCCGCCGCCGGCGACGACAACCCGTTCGCGTAGCGGCCGGCCCTGCGGCAGCGTCCTCCTTTTCAAGGAGTCACTGTTTGCATAAATCGCCCCGACCCCTACCATGACAACAGGCGGGAGACCGCTGGAACCGTGGACGTGACCGACCGGACTCCATTGCCGGTGGGTCCGCAGAAGCCCCGTCACGGACTCCATCCCCCGGAGTCCCGTGGCGGGGCTGTCTTATGATGATCAGGAAAGACCACCGACCAAGTTAGGGAGTTGAACGGCATGGCGACTGTTGTATGGCCTACCGGGGACCAGGCCGGTGGGCGGGGTGACTGGATCTTTGTCGATCTCAGCGGTCGGCTCACCAAAGTGGCCGGCAGGTTCCTGGGGTTCGGCACCTCGTACAAGCCGGACCACATGTACCACAAGGGCCAGGAGTACGCCGACAAGCGGCAGCGGTGCTCGCGCTGCCGCTGGATGGAGGTCAGGCTCTTCTCCGAGACCGGTTCCGGCCGCTACCTGCTGGTCACCCGGGGGGCCTCGGCGGTCCCCGGCGAGACCGAGCGGGTTACCTGCACTCTGGTGCACGGGCCGTTCCAGGCCGTGGAGGCGGCGACCACCCGGCGCGAGGAGCCCGGCGCCGAGCCGTTCCTGATCAAGCCCGCCGCCATGGCGCTCGCGCAGGCGGCGCAGTACGACGACGCTCTCAAAGAGGCCTATGTCAACCGCGCCGTAGCGTGAGACCCAGCGGATACCGGAGCACACGATGACGACCACAGACGAGAGGCGGTCCCACGGGAGGCCCCGCCCCGAGGAGACCATCCAGCGCGACCAGGCGATCCTGGACCGGCTCCGGCAGGAGGGGCCGCAGACCACGGGCCAGCTCGCTGAAGCCCTGAGCGTCAGGGAGTCCCTGGTGGACGTGGCGCTGGGGCGGCTGCACAGCGCACGGGAGGCCCACCGGCGCCGGGAGATCCACGACGGCTCGTTCCAGACCTTCTGGCACGCGGGCTGGGACGAGGACGCCCAGCCGCGCAAGCGCCCGCGCCCGCAGAGGGTCGGCCGGGACCAGGTCGTCCTGGACCGCCTCCAGGAGCACGGACCGCGCCGGGTGGACCGGCTCGCCCGCGAGCTGTCCATGGAGGAGTCCCTGGTGGAACTCAGCCTGAAGCGGCTCAAGGCCGCGGGAAGGGCCCACTGGGTGATGGACGCGGACGACGATCCTGTCTGGACCGCCGGCAGGGAGGTCAAGCCGCGCGGCCGGCCGCGGTCCCCGGAGACCATCCGGCGCGACCGGGACGTCCTGGGCCAACTGGTCCAGGGTGGGCCGCAGACCAGGAACCAGATCGCCGAGGCCCTGCGCACCAAGCAGTCCCTGGTGTACCTCTCCCTGGGGCGCCTGCGCGGCGACGGCGCGATCCGCAAGTGCGCTGGTGAGGGTGCTTTCACCATCTGGTCCGCAGACGGGACGTGCGACGGATGACCGCGCCGACGCAGGCCGACTGCACGGCCCTCCTCCAGAACGGCGGCCGGAGACTGCACACCGGCCTCTGGGAGATCGGCAGCTACGCCTATACCGAGGCGGACGCGCTGGCGCTGGCCGAGCTGTGCCTCCGGCTGGGCCAGCCGCTGTCGGCGGCGATCACCGCACGGATGTTCCTCGCCGTCGTGCGCCGCCTCGACGCGGTGGAGGCGGCGCTGCCGTCGCAGGTCCCACCGGATCACTGGGGGCCGGCACCGGACCCGTCGTGTGATCGGAGCCACTGATGGGCCAGCACCGGACCAACCGCACTCCCCCTCTGACCGTGAGCGTCGCGATACCCACGATCCCCGGGCGCGAGGCGCTGCTCCGCCGGGCGGTCGCCTCGGTCCACGCCCAGGAGCGCCAGGCCGACGCCATCCTGGTCGAGCGGGACGCCGGGCGCACCGGTGCCGCGCAGGCCCGGAACCGTCTGCTGGAGCGGTGCACCACCGATGTGGTCGCGTGGCTGGACGACGACGACCTCCTGCGGCCGAACCACCTCAAGGCCTGCCTGAGGGTCCTGACCAGCAGCCCTGGGACGGACCTCGTCTATCCGAGGCCCAGAATGTCCGGCGGCCAGGACCCCACCGCGACCACCTACCGCGGCCGGTTCCCGGTCGAGCCCTGGGGCATCCGCTGGCAGCCCGAGCTGGAGCGGCACCTGCGCACCCACGGCTCCTTCATCCCCATGACGCACCTGGTGCGCACCGACGCCGTCCGCAAGGCAGGCGGCTTCCCCGAGGGCCGCACCCTGCCGACCGGCCGCTACCAGGGAGAGGACGAGCGGTACCTGATCGCGCTGCTGGACACCGGTGCCCGGTTCGGACACCTGGATGCGGTGACATGGACCTGGACGGTCAACCCGGACAGCACCGCCGGGAGGCCCGCGTGAATGCCGCCGTCCGGTTCGCTGCCGCATACGCCGCTCTCACCGCCTCGCACAAATTTGCGGATCACTGGATCCAGGTCGACGCGCAGGCCACCGCCAAGGGCGACCCCGGCACAGCAGGGCGTCTTGCGTGCGCGTCCCATATCGCCACGTACACCGTGACGCAGGGTCTCGCACTGCTGGCTGCCGACAGACTGCTCGGCCTACGTCTCAGCCCGGGACGTACTGCCGCCGCGCTGGCCGTCTCAGCCGGGACGCACTATGCGGCAGACCGTCAGGCGGGACACTGGCGGGACGAGGCACCACGCGGGGTTGCCCGCCTCGCCACAGCCACCGGGCACGCGAGCTGGCTCCAACGGGACCCGAATTCCCCCTACCTGCTCGACCAGGCATGGCACGAAGGATGGATCTTCATTGCCGCTCTGGTTGCAGCAGGACGCGGGACAGGCTGAGACGCTGGACTGAGACACCGTGGGACAGGGCCGGGACGCGCAACGCGTCCCGGCCTTCAATGCGTCCCGGGACTCGCTGGACACGGCGTCTCAGTTGGTCTAGGATTTAACTAAATCGCTTAGTTACGATCACGGACCAGGAGGACCCCATGGTCAGAGCTGCAGCACGGCTGGAGACGCCGAGGTATCGCGCCCTGAGCCGGTCCGTCCGGCAGCGTCTCGCGCCCTACCCCGGCGGACCTGAACGGTGGATCTGGGTTCCAGTGGACCTGGACGGGCAGTGGGAGCCGCTGGCCCGGGACAGGGCCGCCGCCCCGTCCCTCTGGGAGATCGTCAGGAAGGGTGTCAGCCGGGTCACGGTAGAGATCGACGCCTGCAACCGGTACCCGGCGGAGCAGTGGGAGGTCGGGGTGATCGGCATCCGTCATCGCACTGAGACCGAGGTCTACACCGGTGCCCGCAACTACGTGCAGAGCCTCCTACTGTTCCTGGACGTCTCGCTGACACTGGGACAGCGTCCCGGCGACAGCCTGTCGGAGACGCGTCCCAGCGTCCCGTCTTCGGCCGTCCCGTTTCAGCGCGACGCTGGGACGCGTCCCGGAACGAGGTCGATCGGAGACGTCCCACGTGGGACGCACCCGCCGGTCGTCTACGTGCTGCGCAACGGGACGCGCGTCAAGATCGGGACGACCACCCACCTGCGCAACAGAGTGCACCGTCTCGCGTTGCGTCTCGATGACGTGGTGTTCGCCATGGACGGCGGCCGGGAACTGGAGCAGGCGTTGCACCAGCGTTTCGCCGCACAGCGTGTCGGGGACACCGAGTGGTTCACCGAGACGGGCGCTCTGGCAGCCTTCATCGCAACGCACAGCGGTGAGACGCACCGCGGCGAGACAGGAGTGTCCCAGTGATGTGGCGTCGCAAGAACCGTCCCAGCCAGTCGGCTACCGAAACGGAAGCGAAGTCCTACCGGAAGGACCGGTTCGTTCGGTCCGCTTCCGAAACGGAGACCGGACTGGGCTGGGTCGATCTGCTGACCGACTGGGGCCGCCCGCTGGTTGCTGCCATCGTCCTGGTCATGTGCGCCCCCGGAGAGCATTTCCTGGCTCGGCTCGCGGGTTGGAACCAGTGGCTGGCCTGGGGCATGCCCGCTGTCCTGACTGCCTACGCGGGCATCGCCGCCGTCGTAGCAGCCAAACGGCCTCGGAAGACCGAAGGCAAGGCCACCGCCGTCGCCGGCGCGGTCGTTTCCGTCCTGCTGGCTATGGCTGCCCAGCCGGTGGCGCACCTGCTGATGCTGACCGGTCCTTGGGACACTCGGCACACCGTCACGCTGGTCGTCTCGTGCATTCCGTCCCTGGTGCTGGGACACCTGCTCCACCTCGCGGCGTCCCAGAAATCGAAGCGCGCCCCGTCCCAGCGTCGCACCGCAGTCGTCCCGTCCCAGAACGGCGTCGCAGCCGCAGCGTCTCCGGGACGCGACGCCGTCTCAGCATCCGTGTCTCGCCGAGCTGTCTCTGAGACGCCTCGGGCCGATAAGCGTCTCAGCACTGAGACGCCGCTCGCGCAGATCGAAGGTGTCCCCGAGACGCCGAGTGTTGCGGAGACGCTGTCCCACTTTCCGGCTGGGACGGGGAGCGTCTCGGAGGACGACCTCCTCACCACGGCTGAGGCGGCGCAAGCTGCGTCCCAGGCGCGCGGTGAGACGGTCAAGCCGTCCACGGTCCGCACCTGGAAGAGCCGGGGTCACCTCACCCCGGCAGTCGATGAGGACATGACGCTCTACCGTCGCGGCGACGTTCTGGCCTACGCGACACGCAACACCGTCCCGGTCACCGGCGACTGAGACGCACTCGACCATCTGACCAGAGAGCAGGCCGACCAATGACCACGCCGTCCATGACCAAGAACGCCGCTCCGCAACAGCAGGGCAACACCGGCTCCAGCCGTCTCAACGCGCTGATCCAGGCGCTGGAGACGGTGCAGATCGAGAACCAGTACGACCTGCACGAGTTCTGCGAGGCGCTGCGGGGCCTGGGCCACAGGCTCGCGGTGGAGACCATGATGGGCTCCCACGAGCTGGAGGCCGGGCTCAAGGAGCAGGCCAAGGCGGACGCCACTCTCGGTATCCCGGGCTTCGACTCGCGCCGGGCCATCCGGGGCACGATCCGCCAGTTCAAGTCCTGTGCGGACCACTTCGCCTCGGCGGCCGGGTGCGCCGCCGCCGGCTGGACCTCCTTCGAGAAGAACTTCGACCAGGCCCTGTCCCGCAAGCCGAAGGCCGCCAAGCGCGGCGGCTTCAAGATCGAGGGGTGAGGTGCGGACATGACTGCCAAGATCGTCAATCACGTCGAGGAGAAGGTCCGAGAGAACAGCGCGCCGTGGCTGACCTGCGCGGCAGCCATGCCCGTCGCCTTCGTCACGCACGCCGCCTGGGGTGGGGACCCGGCCATGCAGGACGTCATCGCCGCCAGCGTGCCGGTCATGGCGGGGTGGACCTACCACACCTGGAGCCGCCGCCACGAGCACACCCGGGCACTGGCCACGATCATCGCGGCCTCCGTCACCGGTTGGACGGCGCTGGCCACCTCCATCTCCCCGTGGACCCCCGGCATGGTGGATTCCTGGTTCATCGGGGGCACCCTGCTCAGCATCATGTGGAACACCCGGCACCTGGCCCACAAGCCCGCTGCCGAGAGCGACAGGACTTCGGCGCGCGAGGATGGCCTGACCGAGGCCGTAGGCGGCTCGTTGAAGGGCAGCAAGGTCCGCAACATCAAGACCAAGCTGGGTCGCGTCGAAGCGGACATCCAGCTCAGCCCAGGTGAGACGGTCGACGGCGTCCAGATGGACAAGGGCCGGATCGCCTCCGTCGCCAAGGTGGGGACTGAGGAGGTCTCCGTCATCGGCGAGAGGGGCCGGGCCGACCGCCTCAAACTGGTCTTCCAGGCCAACAGCACTCTGGAGCGAGTGGTGCGCTGGAAAGGCCCGTCCGCTCCGGGGAAGTCCATCGCGGACGCCCCGCTACGGATCGGCGAGCGGGCCGACGGCAGTCCGCTGGAGCTGTGGATCGTCGGCAAGGACGACGACGAGGACCCCCGATCCCTCCCGCACACCCTGGTCACAGGCATGACAGGCTCCGGCAAGACTGAGACCGTCAAGACAGCGATCATCGACATGCGGTCCCGCACCGACGTGGTCCCGGTGGTCGGAGACCCGGCCAAGTTCGCCCAGTCCTTCGGCGAGATCGCCGACATGCTGGGTATCGCGGCCGTCAACAAGCAGCAGTGCGCCCAGCTGATCCGGAACCTGCCCGGAACCATCGCCTACCGCGCCGAACTGCTGGGCAACCTGGTCCGCTCGGACGGCGGGATCGGCTATCCCCAGTGGGAGCCGGAGTGCTGGACCGAACACGGCATCCCGCTGGTGTTCATCGACATCGAGGAAGCCACCGACATGGTGGGCGAGGACATGGACGAGCCGCTGCGGAAGGCGCGTTCGGTCGGACTCCCCCTATCGGTGTCCTTGCAGGTCGCGGTGTACCGCAACCTGGCCCGGGAGACCCGCGGCCAGTTCGCCAATGCCCTCGCGCACGGCTGCAAGGAAGACCTGGACGCCAAGTTCGCCCTGTCCTCGGCCACGCGTGAGGCGGGGGCCGACCCGACCAAGTGGGGCGCCGACAGCCCGGGCTCGCTGTACGCCGAGCTGATCGGCACGCCGGTCGAGAAGTGGCCGGTGGAGGCCCGGAACTACCGCTTGACCAGGGAGGAGAAGCAGGCGGAGAAGGAAGCCAGCCGGGCGACCTGGGCCACCCTCGACCCGGGAACCGCCATGGTCCTGGGTCGGGGCATCCCAATGCCGGACGCGAAGATCACCACCATGCTGCCGCCGGTTCCGACCGACGTACCGGCCACGGCTTACCCGGCTGGAATGGCGATGCTGCACAGCCTGGCAGGGGGCACGGCTGAGGAGCCGGAAGAGCCCGCCACCGACCTGACCAGGGTCGACACCGAAGAAGGAGACATGGACATCACCCGGAAGCTGGCCCGGCCCACCGGGGAGCCGGTCGCCCTGTGCGGCCCCTCCGAGAAGGTGCGCATGACCACCGATGCCGCCCGCGCCCTGGTCGAGCAGCGGATCGACGTGCTGGAGGCCAGCAACCGGATGGAGGTCGGCTACGACGACCTGGCCGACCTGGCCAGTCTGACCGGGCGCCGCCCTAACTGGGTCTACGACGAACTCCACCGGCTGGTCGAGTCGGGCCGCCTCAAGGAGGGCGCGAGCGCCAAGCCGCCGTACCTGATCTGCGGCAGCGGCAAGGTGCTCCAGTTCCAGGGCCACGGGTCACGGTGAGTTGACGCCCTCTCGTACACGGCTCCGGTCGTGTTCGGGAGAGTGGCAATCCGCCACATATCCGGACATTACGGCACCGGAAACTGAACCAGTCTCGTTCAGGGACAAATGATCACAGACCAGGATCTTACGGCGTGTCCGTTCGGTACGTCCGGAGCGCCGGAAACCGCCTCTGACCTTAGACAGTCATGTGTTTCCGTTCGATGCCGTGCGCCGAAACGGAGAGGACCGAACTTCCATGATCCGCTTTCTTGCCGCAGCCGTCCACGGAGCCGCCGCTCTGGCGCTCCTGCTGATAGCCGCCGCAGCGCTGACCGCCATGAGCGCGGGCTGGGGCTTCCTCGCCCTGGCGCTGTGCGTCGTCTTCGCCGACCAGCTCCTGCTCTGGCCGCTGTGGGCCGCCACCGGCCGCGACCCGGGCTGGCACCCGGTACGCGGCTGGATCCGGTGACGCGCTGGCGGCCCGACTCCCACAAGGGCGGCCGTCGGGCCTCCAAGGCGGGGATCTTCCTCGGCCGCACGATCCTCGTCCTGTGCTTCGTCCTGCTCCCCTTCGTCCACCACTGAAAGGAACGACCCGTGACCACTGACCAGAACGCCGACCGCCTCCCGGTACGCACTGCCGACCCCGGCCCGCTGGCGCAGTTCGACCGGCGCGGCTTCCCGCTCCTGCCGCTGCCGGAGCCCGACGGGGTTATGAACGGCACCGGCCCGGAGCAGCACGTCCACATCCACCACCACTACGCCTCCGAGGCTCTGACACAGCAGCCGGTCCGATCGGACGACCAAGCGGGCTGGCTGCTGCTCAACCGGATGGCGCCGTACTTCATCGCCGCCGCCCTGGTGGTCTTCCTCGTCGGCGGCGTCATCGCGGTTCTGGCCTACGTCTTCACCTTCGTCATGGCCGTGCTGGTCGTCCTGATTCACAGCCTGGTCGCTGTCACGGTCACCGCGGTCGTCGCCCTGGGCGGGGTCGCGCTGCTGGCCGGGGTCCTGCGGCCCCTGTTCACCGGCCCGAGCATTACCGTGCAGGGGAGCAGGAACCGGGTCGACTCGGCCCCCCTGTCCCGGAACGGAGCGAAGTGACCGGAAGAATGATCGTGGTCGTCCCCACCCGGGGGCGGCCGGACAACGCGGCCCGCCAGCAGGAAGCCCTCCGGCTGGCGGGCACGTCCGTAGCGGACACCGTCTATGTCGTGGACCACGACGACCCGGCGGTCCTGGACTACTGCCGTCTGGGACTGCCCAAGATCGACATTCTGGACAGCGGTCCGGGCGGGACAGGCATGGTCGCGGCCCTGAACGCCACGGCGGTGCGGTACGCCGACGCCTACGAAGCCGTCGGGTTCATGGGCGACGACCACCTCCCGCGCACCGCCGGCTGGGACGTGCGGATCCTGGAGGCGTTCGCGGCCGAGGTCCCCGGAGAGTGGAGTCCGGGGGTGGCCTACGGCAACGACCTGCTCCAGGGCGCGAACCTGCCGACGGCCGCATTCCTCCCGTCCATGGTGGTCAGCGCCCTCGGCTACATGGCGCCGCCTGTGCTGAAGCACCTCTATGTCGATAATTTCTGGATGGAGTTGGGCCGACGGCTCAGCGGCCTGACCTACCTGGACGACGTCGTGATCGAGCACATGCACCCGATCGCCAACAAGGGCGCCTGGGACGCGGGGTATACCCGGGTCAACGCCTCGGCCGTCGACACCGCCGACCGGCTGGCTTGGGAGCAGTTCCGCGACAACGGCGGGATGGACGCGGCCGTGGCCCGGATCCGGGGGGTGTACGGACTGTGAGCAGCGCGACTGTCTCCGTAGTGATCCCGACCATCGCACCGCGCCGGGCCCTGCTGGACCGGGCGGTCGAGAGCGCGCAGCTCCAGACGCTCGGACGCGATGCCGTGGACATCATCGTGGTCGAGGACAAGCAGCACCTGGGTGCTGCGGCTACGCGGAACCGGGGGCTCAGCTTCGCTGAGACGCCGTGGACCGCCTTCCTGGACGACGACGACACCCTAGAGCCCGAGCACCTGGAGAAGCTGCTGGCCTATGCGCAGCGCCTCGACGCCGACCTGGTGTACCCCTGGTTCCACCTGCCGAACGGCACGGACCCGTTCCCGGACCGGTTCGGGGTGCCGTTCGACGCCGCCGAGCTGGCCCGGCGGAACTACATCCCGGTCACCGTGCTGGCCAGGACCGTGGCGATCCAGGCTGTGGGCGGCTTCCGAGCGCTCAATACGTCTACGGAGCCCGGGGCCTCCCCCTGTGAGGATTGGGGCTGTTGGCAAGCCATGCTTGCGGCCGAGGCGCGGTTCGTCCACCTGCCGGAGCGCACCTGGACCTGGAACTGGCACGGCAGGAACACCAGTGGAAGGGGTGATCGGTGGTGAGGACGCTTATCTTCCGCTGGTTCGTCTGCCCGCTGATCGGCCACGGCCCGGTGATCGACCCGTTCGCCTCGTCCACCTGCCGGGACTGCCTCAGGAGGTTCAGATGAAGGCCCTGGTCTTGGGCGACAAGGGGTTCCTCGGCCGCCACTTCGCCGCCGAGCTGGAGCGGTGCGGCTACGACGTCGTCGGCCTGGACACCAAGCGCAGCCCGGCGCAGGACTGCCGGCCCTGGTTCAACTCCAGTGCGGCGGCACGGGCCGGGTACTTCGACCTGGTCGTCCACGCGGCGGCGGTCGTCGGCGGCCGGGCGAAGATCGACGGTACTCCGCTGGCCACGGCGGTGAACCTGAGCATCGACGCCGAGATGTTCCGATGGGCAAGCCTCGCGCGGCCGGGCCGGGTGGTCTACTTCTCCTCTTCGGCCGCCTACCCGGTCGACTATCAGACTGAGCACGGCCACAAGCTGCTGTACGAGCACGCGCTGAACACCAGGGACCATCCGGAGTACACCGTCGGGTACCCGGACCAGGTGTACGGCTGGACCAAGGTCGTCGGCGAAGTGCTGGCCGGGAAGCTGCGCGAGGCTGGTGTCCCGGTCACCGTGGTCCGGCCGTTCTCCGGCTACGGCACCGACCAGGACGACGACTACCCGTTCCCGTCGTTCATCCGACGGGCGCGCGAACGGGGCCGGGCCGACGGCGGAGTGTTCCGGATCTGGGGCGACGGCGGGCAGGTGCGCGACTTCATCCACGTGGACGACATCGTGGCCCGGACGCTGGCGGTAGCCGAGGACGGCGCGGCGGAGCCGGTCAACCTGTGCACTGGGCGGGCGGTCAGCTTCAACCAGCTGGCCCTGGTCGTCTGCCAGGAGGCCGGCTGGGACGACCCGGAGTACACACACCTGCTGGACGCGCCGGTCGGAGTCCGGTACCGGGTGGGCGACCCGTCCCGGATGCGGCGGCTGACGGGCGACTCCCCGTTGATCAGTCTGGAGACTGGCATACGCCGGGCGCTGGACGCCAGCTCCTGAACGCCGCTCTATCGAACCCCCGACCCCTCCTGGGCCGGGGGTTCGCGCATGCCTTGACACCGCATCGAATTCCGAGCAGGCCCGGCGGAGAATCGTCCCGATAGAGTCTCTTCGCCCGGAAGCCTAAAGAATCTTGATATATCCCTATCGTTGCAGCTCAGAGCGTTGCAGTTGGGTTGACGGCTTCATTGGGTCATGAGATAGTTAAATCAAGCAAGAGAGAACAAAACGAACACCGACCAAAGGAGAGCCCGATGAGCACTTACGAGATCACTGTCAACTACACGTTCGACAGCGCTTCCAAGACCGTCGTGTACGCGACCAACGCCGAGAGCATCAACGAGGCCGAGCAGAAGATCTCCGCAGACTTCACCCGCACGCACATCGCCGGAATCGAGTTCACGACCTCCTCCCGCTTCATGCCCGAGTTCGCCGCAGTCCCCAGTACTGCCCGTCAGATCGAGTCCGGGATGCGCATCGACCTGACCGGGACCGACTCCGCCTCCCCCGCGCGTGACTCCGGGATCGACCGTCGCATCGTCCGCAGTGTGCGACAGGGACGCAAGTACACCTATCTGACTCTCGCGAACTACTCGATCGTGCGTCTGCTGCTCGACGCCCCCGTGAACACTCTGATCGAGACCCAGTTCTGCTCCGAGTGCACCGCAGAGCTTCCCGTCACCGAGATGACCCACGACGACGAGAACGACCTGTACTTCTGCGCCGCTCCCGACAACGACCGCCCGTTCTGCGCTGACCTTCCTGCGAGCGTCTGACCCGCACACAGCCCCGCGTCGTGAACCCGACGTAGCCGCGAAAGCAGCGCGAGGCACTTGATCAACAGCCAGAAAGAAAGTCGCCGGCGACAGAGAGCCGGACATCGCAGAGATAAGGCCCCCGAAAAGGCTAAGGCTGCGAGGGACGGGAGAGCCGGCGAACCCGGTAGGCGTCCATGAAGAACAGCGCGACCGGCCGACGACGTAGCGAGCGTCCGCCGAGGGAGACCAGCAACCTCCTGAACCACCGTTGCACGACCTGCGACAGACTCCCGCCCGAGGCGTATCGAGCCCGGCGGTTCCGAGTGTCGCCCGCACCAAGCCCCTGGACACGCCGCGAGGGTGCCCGATCGAATCGAGCCCGGGGCACGCACCGACCGACCACTGACCAAGGAGCAGACCATGAAGGCACGCAAGGGGTGGAAGGCGATCGACAGCACCGGGACCAGCGGGTTCGGCGACTGCCCGAAGTGGGCTGAGGTGTGCCGCAGGGGCGGCATGACCGTGGTCCCGGTCCGGATCTACGGCAAGGGCGCGTGGCCCTGCGGATCCTGCCTCTACGGCCTCGTCCACTGAACCGGTGAGCTACCCCGGCATGTTCGACGCCTCGTCCCGGACCGTGCGCGAGGTCCGGCCCGGGATGCACGTCGACCTTCCCCGCCTCGGCCGCGTCCGCATCGCTGACGTGGACCACCGGCGCAGCCGCAGTGCCTCCTACCTCACGCTGGCGAACGGCGAGACTGTCCGTCTCGCGTCCAGCCGCCGCGTTACCGTTCTGTCCGACCACTGACCCGCCCCGCCTTTGCACGTCCTCGACCAAGGAGCAGTCCATGCGTATCACCCAGAGCCTCGTCCGAGAGATCGCCGACCACGCCGAGAAGTTCACCGGTGGCCGGTTCCGGATGCAGGCCATCGGCGGCGACATCGGGTACGGCACCCGCTACATCGACGGTGTCGAACAGCTGGTCTGGCTCGGCAAGCACGGCAGTCGCGAAGCCGCCGCCTACTACATCGGCGCGATGCTCGGCTGGGCCCGGGAGACCGGGACGATGATTCCCGACGACGTCCGCCGCCTGTGCCAGTCCGTCCAGGATGAGTACCGTCGTACGCCCTCCGCTGAGCGCGAGGAGGAGCGCGGACGCGAGACCGCCGGGTACAGGGCTCAGTCCCGCCGCTGACCGATCCAGCCGCCGCTCATCGACTGACCCAGGAGAACTGACCATGGCACAGAGCGCGCTAACCCGTTGTCAGTGCCCTCTGGCACCGTGAGACCGACGACCATCCGACCGAGGAGCACAGAATGATCACTACCAGTTACGGCAGCTGGAACAACCACACCCGCTACAACACGAGCCCGGGTGCGGACATCCTCGACGTCGTCAACGGCGGCGGCAGCGAGTGGGTGGAGCGCATGCAGGCCAGCGGTGCCCTCGACGCGGTCGAGACCGAGTGGCGCGCAGCCATCCAGGCCGCGCTGCCCGAGGGCGTCACGCTGATCGGGGACGAGTTCATCGGCCCGCACTCCTCCGACCCGGCGTACACCGAGGCGATCCGGGAGAGCGACTTCAAGGAGATCATCGACGGCATCGACCTGAACGCGATCATCGAGCGCCACGACGTCGACAACGCCTGACCGGCCAGTCCCGCGCCGTGCACTACGGCGTACGCAGCGAAGCAGCGCGGGGCACGCAAGATCCGACCACCGACCGGGGAGTACCGACCATGCTGAATGTCGTCCAGGACACCCACTCGTACGACCCGTCCTCGAAGCACGCTTATTTCGAGGAAGCTGGCGTCACGTTCGAAGTCCGGTTCACCGTGGGCATTGGGTACCCCGGCTCCGTTAAGGCGCTGCACCCCTACGAGCACCTCGGGATGATCGACTGGGGCGACGAAAGCCGTGCCCGAGAACTCGCACGCACCTACCTGGCTGCTCGCTCCACGCACTGACCTGTTCGACCCGACCACCGACCAAGGAGTATCGACCATGCAGACCCAGATCACCGACGACCTGCTGACCAAGTCCGTCCGGGCCATCACCCTGCGCGCGCCGTGGTCCGACTTGACCGCGCTGCGCGTCAAGGGGATTGAGAACCGAAGCTGGAGCACCAACTACCGCGGCCTGGTCCTACTGCACTCCGGGCTCGCGGTCGACCGCCTGGCGTTCCGTGAAGCGCACGTGACCGCAGCGCTGCCCGCCGGCTACGACCCCGCGGCCAACGCCGGACGCGTCCTCTCCCTGAACCAGCTGGTCGACGTACACAAGGACACGGGCTGCTGCCGCCCGTGGGGCGAGGCCGGCGCCTACCACTTCGTCTGGGGGGAGGTCGTCCCGCTGCCCCGGCCGGTGCGCACCCGGGGCTTCCAGCAGCTGTGGATCCCCAAGGCGGACCTGCTGCTGGGCATCGTCGCCGAGACCGAGCGCGCCCGGCGCACCGCCTGACGCCGCATCGACGGTGCAGTGCCCCGAGACCGCTCCGGTGGTTTCGGGGCTTTCTTGCTTAAAGAATCATGGACTTTCTGTAAAGTAGCAGCTCAGAGCGTTGCAGTTGGATTGACGGCTTCATTGGGTCATGAGATAGTTAAATCAAGCAAGAGAGAACGAACGCAAGACCCAGAGCGAACGGGAGGCATCCGTGAATCGGGTGCTGAACGAAGCGCCACTCCTTGAGAACTGAACAGCGCGTCCTTCCTCACCGAAGCGACAAAGACCGGACGTAGCGAGCCGGTCAGTCCGAAGTAGGTCCCCGGGGCGCGTGAGCCTGCACAACCGACCACCGACCAAGGAGAACCGCATGCCGAAGTTCCAGTACCAGCCGGAGACCACCGCGTACTACGCCGACCGCGTCGCCAAGGAGCTGGCCGCCGGCCGGTTCGTGGAGACCACCTTCGACCCGGAGGACGGGAAGATCACCGGTCTGGTCGGAGTCGATCCGCACACCCCGTTCGCCGACCAGATCACCGCGAAGGCCGAGCGCCGCGCCGACACGCGCGACGCCCGCTGAACCACCCGCACAACGCCCCCGCCAGAGTGATGACTCCTCAGGAGAACAGCGTCGGACTCCAGCCCGTTCGAGTCGGGCCGGGGGCACGCAGTACCGCACGACCGATCAACGACCACTGACCAGAAGGACCCGCCATGCAGATGACCCCGCGCACCGCGCGCGTCCACCGCGCCGCCGCCCTGCTGCGCGCCCGCCGCTTCACCGCGAGCCTGCGCAAGGGCCGCTCGCTCGCCACCCACGTGATCGCCGCCGGGGTGACCGACCCCAAGGCCGTCTCCGCCGTCGCGGGCGGACTGCGCTCCGCTGCCCAGCGCCTGGGCGTCGCCCCGGTCCGGACCGCGCGCACCCGCCGCACTGTCAGGGGCCGCAGCCGCCTGCGCCGCGTCCAGCACTTCACCGCCGCTCAGGTCGCCCGCCTCGCCGCCTCGTACAAGCCACGCAAGCCGGAGTACGTTGCGGCTGTCATCCTGCTCACCGCCTAGGAGCCGACCGTGACCACCACCGACCTCACCACTCTGCCCGTTTCCAGCGGCCCGACCGCCCGCCCGCGCACCGCTCACCGCCAGGAGCCCCCGATGCCCACCACCGTGACCGTAACGATCTCGCTCGCAGACCTCGAAGCTCTCCTGCTCGATCTGGAAACGGCTGGCCTGCCCAGCCTGACCACCGCCGACGGAACCGACCGCACCATCAAGGCCCTCACGAACGCCTGGAAGGAAGCGGTCCGATGACGAAGCTCACCGCGCCTCAGCAGGCTGCGATGAAGAGGCTGAGCGAGAAGGGCGTCCTGCACGCGTACAACGGCGTCAGCCGCACCACGATCAAGCGGCTGGAGACCCTCGGCCTCGTCACCGTGACGTGGTCCGTGAACACCTGGACCAACTACCGCAGCCACCGATCACACTCACAATGCGACTGGACTGCCCGCCCCACCACCGACCCACCGCCTTTGTGGAATCGCCTGGAACCCGGTCACTACGTCCGTTACGCCAGCGATGGCGTCACCGTCCAGGCCCGCATCGTCCGCGAGCCCGAGCTGCGCGCCGGCGGCCTCCTCGGCCCGGACCGCTGGACCGCCTGGATCCTCCCGAGCCACGGCGGATGGAACGCCTCCCGGCCAGGCCTGCGCACCATCAAGGACGCGCAGGCCTGGATCGAGCAGTCACTCCCCGAGGCTGAGGCTGAGATCGCAGCCAAGCGCGCTGCTGGGCAACTGATCGAGCAGATCGTCTGCGGTGACGGCGGCGACGAGATGGGCTGCGCCGACTGCGCCGTTGCCCCCAACGACTCCTGGCCCTACGGCTCGGATGTGTGCGGCGAGTGCTGGGACCGCGCCCTGGCCGAGCTGAAGGACACCTGATGCCCGCCAAGCGCCGCACCCCGTACCAGATGACCCACGCACCCGTCCGGGTCTCCATGAACTTCTGCACCGGCACGGAGCTGGACAGCAGCAAGCGCTTCTGTGCCACCTGCGAGCGCCCTCTCAAGCGACGCGTCCCCCACCACCCCCGCATCAACGGCGCGTTCGGGTGGACCGCGCACTACAGGGACGGCAGCACACGAGAACTCGCACCCGGGGGCGTCCCCGACCTCGCGCGCCCCGCCTGACCGCCGCCTAGCACACCCGCCCGCCCACCCGCCGCTCACCGATCGGACTCCGCCGTGAACACACCTCCGACCAACCAGCAGGCCGCCGAGGTCGAGCGCGCCCGCGTCTACACCCCTGCGGGTCGCATGGCGCACCTGCTGCGGCCGCTCGACTCCCCCAACTCCACCGTCCCGTCCCTGTGCGGGCGCTGGCCGGGCGCCGGGGACTTCTGGCTCGGCACTGGCAGCCAGCGGGAGCGCGAAGAGGCCGCCAAGCGCCCCCTGTGCACGCAGTGCGAGCAGCGCGCCATGACCCCGACCCTCATCCGAGAGATCTGACACCGACCGCCTAGTCCGCCCGCCCGCGCACCACCCCGACCCAGGAGACCACCACTATGACCAGCCTGACCGAACTCGCCCTTGCCGCCTACGAAGAGAACACCCGCGTCCTCGACGAGCAGGCGGCCGTCTTCGACGCGGAAGCCGACGAGGCCACGATCAAGGACGCCACCGCCTACGCCCGGCGCATCCTCTGCGCCGACATCGCCCTGGTCTTTGACGTCATCGACCCGCTCGACCCCGACGGCGTCGCAGCCGAGGCCAACTTCCCCGGGCGTCCGGGCTTCAGTATCCGCTTCACCGCCGCCGACGAGACGGCCCTGTACCTGATCCGGCCCTGCGCGCACTGCGGCCACGTTCGCGAAGACCGGATCCGAAGCCTTCCTGGTCTCGGCGAACTGCTCGCTGAGGGCCCGACCCGCTGACCCCAGCCCGGCTGCCCGTCCCGCACGGGCAGTCTCCCCCGCTGTCTAGCCCCCGCCGCGCCACACCCACCGGAGACCAGCATGCCGATCCACCTCCCCGCCCCAGCCCACCAGGTTGGCGGCCCCGATGGCCAGGGCTGGAACCGGATCAATCTCGGCTCCTTCGCCAGTGACGAATGCGCGCTCAGACCGCTCGACTACAGCCACTACCGCGAGTCCCAGGACACGCGACGATCCCACTACGGCGGCTACGACTCCTGCATCAGCGGCGGCAAATGCGAGGGCTGCCCGGTCTTTGAGCGCCACGAAACCATGCGCGCCTTCACCGACCGCGTCCTCGTCCGGATCGACCGCAACGGCACCCCATGGCTCATGGACCACCCGGAGAAGGGCTGGTCGTCCCTCGGCCTGCGATGGACATGGGGACGCCTCGCCGTCCTGACCGGCTGGTACCCGGCCGAGAAGTACTCCGATGAGCACGGCGACGGCTTCTGGCTCGACCGCGCCGACGACAATCCCGCTCCCTCGATCTGACCGGGTCCGGCCTCTGTGACCGCACCGATAGCCGGCCTGCCGACGGACCCGCACCGGGCGCACCTGCTCGACATGCGGCTCCGCTGGCAGGCCGACCACCACCAGCAGAACGGCCAGCGCTGCCTGGCCCAGTCCCTGCGCTTCCGGGCCGACACCGCCTGGAAGCGCTACCTCAAGACCGGGAGGTACCCCGCATGAACAAGCTGGAGACCGAAGCCACCGAGACCGGATACTCCCACGGTCACGCTCACGCCAACTACGTGACCGCGTACGGCGGCGACCCGCACACTGAGCCCGACGTCCCGTCCCGGTTCGCGTCTGTGGCGACGTACTTCACCGCTGCCTACGAGGACGGCGTCCAGGCGTACCTGGACGAGGCTTACGACGACTGAGGAGAGGTTTTTCATGATCGAGACATTGACCCCGATCGACCGGTCCGACATCCGTCCCGGTGACGTGATCCAAGGTGTCGTCAAGAGCAGCATTCGCAACCGGACTGTTCGGTTGCGCGTGGACCGCGAACCCTGGGCGGTCGGACCCAACAACACCTGTGTCACCGACGGCCGCTCCATCGAAGCTCTGATCACATCCACGCTGCACCTGGTGGACGGCGACTTCGAGACTACAAAGCTTCACGTACTGGACTGACCGCACGACCTGATCCACAGGACCGGCCCCGACGCGTGGCGGAGGGGCACCCGGAGAGACGGCACCGTACTGCACGCCGCGAGCCGGGTTCGAATCCCGGCCGGTCCCCTCCGCACGACCCGACCACCGACCAGAAGGAACACCTCATGCTCGAACTCTCACCGGAGCAGATCGCCGTTGCCGAGCTGAACGGCTGGGACCTGGAGGAAGTCGCCCGCAACCAGGAGCGCAACCTCCGGATGTACGGACTGATGCGCAAGCACAGCAAGATGGCACTGCTGGGCATGGCCTACCGTGGCGGCCTCGCCGACTTCAACAGCCCCGCGAAGTGGACCAAGCAGGAACTGGCCGCCGTGGTGGCGGACCAGGAGTTCCGGAAGAGGGAGGTGCAGTCGTGAGCGACACCGTGCGCGAGACGACCGCAGAGGTCCGCATCAACTTGGACCGCAGCGGTCCGGCCCGCAAGCTCAAGGGGCCGTCCGACGGCCAGCGCACCGTCTACGGGCTGCGCATCCGGTACGCCCGGGGCAACCGGTCATCTGACTGGCGCAACTCAGCCGGAGAGCAGGTGGACAGGGCCGACGTCATTGCGGAGTGCCAGTACGACGCCTTCGCGGTCGTGGGCGACTTTCCGCAGTGGCTCACCGACCTGGTGGAACAGCACCGCCCCGTCGCCCTGCTCGACTCCGTGCCGAAGCTGGAAGGCCGGGGATGAACGGACGGACCGTCAACCGGAACTGCGGGGACGGGGATAACCCCGCTGACACTGTCAAGGGGATGACGGACGCCGAACTGGCTGCCGGGATCGTTGACCCCTGGATCACCACTGTGACGCACCTGGCTCTGATCCGGGAGCGGACCGCGCGAGCCGAAGGAGTGAAGATGGACCAGCCGATCACCGACGAGGAACGCGCCTGGGCGCAGGGAGTGCTGGACGCGGGCGATGACACCAACGTCCACCTGCTGTCGTACTGCCGGTTCCTGACCAACCCGGCCCCGGGCACGACGCCGGTGCGCAACGACCGGGGCGGCATCACGGGCTACGCCGACCAGGCGGTCACTGACGAGATCGCCCGGCTGCGCGCCAAGGAGGCCGAGCACCTGGCCGCCGCTGAGGCGGTGGCCGAGCCCGAGTTGAAGGGCGGACACAACGCGGTCGCCCAGAACTACCGGCTTGCCCGCATGACCCGGGAGACCGACGCCGCGTACGCCGCGCAGACCTTCGAGCTGGACGCGGTCGACTGGTACCGGTTGTGCCCGGAGGAACTGCGCCAGGCCTACACGGGCAAGTCCCAGGGCATGTGGCCGCACCAGCGCGCTGGGAAGGACGCCCAGGAGATCTACACCTACGAAAAGCAGCTGATGGCGCTGGTCCACAAGGATCTGTCCAAGCGGAAGCTGAAAGAGGACACCGCCGCGCGGGCCAAGACCCTGACGGACGGGGAACTGGCCGCCGAGATCACCCGGAGCGAGGAACTCGACACGATCGTGTTCCTCGCCCTGGTGAAGGAACGCGACGCCCGGACCAAGCGTGCACGTGCCGCGCGTACCCGGAGCCAGAACAAGCCCGCGTCCCCGGCCCCGTTCACCGAGGACGAGGAGCTGTTGCTCGCCAGCACCGCCGCCCAGACCGCGAAGATGACGCTGGCCGAGCTGCGCAAGCACCGCACCGCCTTCGCGGACGGGAGCACGCGCGGCGACCAGCTCAAGTACGTGGCCGTGGTCCGTGAGCTGACCCGGAGAGGCGGGAGCTGATGCTGTCGAACACCGGCCGGATTGAGCGACGCGAGGCTGAGGCGGCACAGCATGGCTGACACCGTGCACCCGCTGCCGCCGGGCACCCGGATCCGGCACGTCGGCCAGGAATGGGCCCGGACTGCCACCGCGACGGTCCTGGACTGGACGGGCCCCTACGCTGACGGCAGCTACGAGTACCGCGTCCGGGCCGGCGTGGATATCTCCTGCCGCACCGGCCCGCACAACCCGGAGACGCGGGAGACCCGATGGTCCTCGCTCTCCGTCCGTACCGCCACCTGAGCGCCCGCAGATACGGACGCAGCCCGGCCGGGGGCCGAACCCCGGCCGGGCGCTCCGGCCCCGCAGCGATGACTTTCTCACCCCTCGCTGCGGGGCCGTACCAATGAGACCACTGACCACCGACGAGGGAGTACAGCATGACCGTCCTGGAGGAGTTCAACACCCATCTGCGACAGTGCCCCGGCTGCGTCGCCGTCCTCGACGGGGACGGCGAGATCGTCCCCGCCCGGCTGTGCCGGCACGCGGAGCGCATGCAGCAGACGCTGGAGTGGAGTTCGGCGCGCATCAGCGCCGCCGCTGACCGGCTGCTGACCCGGCTGACCGGGACGGAGCCGGCCCGGTGACCGCGACCGTGCCGCGCGAGACCCTCAGCCTGGGAGCCAGAACCTTCCTGCGCACTCTGCTGGGGGCCGGGTGCGGCACGGTGGAGGGCTACTACCGCCACCGGATGCGCCTGCACGAACTGGCCTGCTCGCGCTGTGCGGCGGCTTTTGCGGAGCATCCAGGGCTGCCGCCGGTCCACCGGGACACCTGCGGCACTGAGAAGGGCTGGAGAGCGCACAGGTACCGGTCCGAACTCCCCTGCGGGCCCTGTGCACAGGCGCGGAAGGGGCACACCGTCCGGTACTGCGGCACCGAGAAGGGCTGGATGCTCCACCGCCGGACCGGTGAGAAGCCCTGTCCGGACTGCCGTCAGGCCTTCAACGCCCGCAGGGGGACGCGCCGTGCCGGTGCACGCGCGGGACAAGAGACAAGACGCCCGACCACTGACCAGAAAGGTTCTGCCATGAGCCAGAACACCATTCCCGTCCAGGCTGCCGGTCTGCGCAAGGGGGACGTCCTGTTCCAGCCGATCCCGACCGGGGTCCGGCCGGTGACCGTCGTGGACGTCGTGCGCACCGAGGTCTACCGCAAGGGCCTCCGGCTGCTCGGCGTGGAGATCCTCGGGGAGGAACTCGTCTCCGACGAGGGAAACCTCCGCAGCCGGGCGGTTCGGATCCTCTCCGGGGAGCGGGTGCTGTGGGACGTCCGGCGCTGACCGCCCGGGAGCGCGAGGTGATCCAGCGCGCGGCCCTGGGAGAGACCTACCCCCAGATCGGTCGCGCGTTGGGCATCAGCGCAGGCACAGTAGGCGCGCACGCGTCCCACGCCATGGCCAAACTGGGCGCGCGCAGTATCGCGCACGCCGTCCACCTGGCTGACCTTCAAGGACTGATCAGTCCGCACGGCTGCGGGCACCCGGACACCTACTGGTGGCACCTGCGGCACGGAGAGACCACTGACGATGCCTGCAAAGCGGCACATGCCGCTCTGCGCAAGCAACAGAGGAATCACTCCGCCGCCTGACATCCTGGCGGAATCGTTCCGACGAACAGAGACGAGGAACACATGACCGAAACCACCGACCGTGCCGAACTGCGGACACAGACCTGTCCGGCGGATCGGCACGAGCCGTGGACGACCTCCTGCACCGGGATCCAGGACTGCCCCTGGTGCCAGGTGGATGAGATGGCCGCCGCTCAGGCCCGGCTCGTCAAGCTCCTGCGCGAGCGGCAGCGCTGGCAGAACGGCCGCCTGGTCGCTGAGAGCAGCCCGGAGCCCCGGGAGGTCCGCAAGGCGTTCGGCTGGCCCGCCCCGCAGCCGGCGCACATCAGCCGGGAGACGGCCAACCACGTGCTCTACCACTTCGGTTCCGGCGGATACCCGGCAGGCAGTTTCACCACCAACCTGATCCACCTCCTGGCCACGGCCCAGGGACCGAACGCTGTGCGGCTCGCGGAGACCTTCCCGGAGCACGCCGCGGCCATGCGGCTCGCCTCGGACGTGGAAGACGGGGCCGACCAACTGCGTGCCATCGCCACCGGGGCGTGACAGGGCGTCAACTCGGAGGGGAAGGACCACTGACCAATGACCATGACCTGCTGCCCCTACGGCAGCGCCACCGTGTACCGCAGTCCAGGCGGTGACAACGATGCCCTGCGCCTGGCCGACCGGAAGGCGGCCGAAGAGGGCGGCGGGGCGCACGTCCACATGGATGCCGCTTCGGCCATCTTCGTCGTTGTCCGGGCTCTGCCCCGGCAGGCCGTCTATCTCGCCGCTCTTCGGTGCTGACCGTGAGGTACCGTCTGCGCGACTGGCTGCGCCTGCGCCTGCGGAGGCAGCGCACCTACCGCTGTGCCGATCCGGGCTGCCATGTGGTCGCCCGGATCGGCACCCGGGCCGACCCCGCTATCTCCCGCAGGATCATGGAGGTGGTGGCGGCCCACCGCCTGCACCCGCCGCTGACTGAAGCTATGCGGAGGATCCGGGACAACAGGGGGTCTTCGTGACCTTCCCTGGACTTCTCGGCCGCAAGTCCCCGGCGTGAATCCGTCGGCCCACTACCAGTCCTGCACCGTTTCCAATTCCTCGAACATTGTTTCCACTCGTTCGAGGAATCCACCGGATGTGTCCGACTCTGCCCGTATCCCGACTGACGAATTCATGCCAACCACTACATCTGGTGTCCGCTGACCCCATGACAACTCGCGTCGCAGGGAGCACAGTTTGTTCACAGCACCTTAAGAGAGGCCCTACCTCATGGAGATCAGCAGAGAACCGTACCGCTTCAGTCCGGACCAGACCGGGGTCCTCCTCCCACCTGCGCACGACGTCCTCGGACTTCCGTACCGGGGGGCCTACCTCGCCTGGGAGGACCATCTCGCCAGCTGTCCGCCGTGCGCCCACCGATCCCTGTGGGCCGAGAACGCCTGGTGCGAACGGGGCACCGCCTTGCAGTTGCAGGCCTCCACCGCACTGGCCCGCCAGCGCACTCTTGCGCACGCGAACTGACCGCCGTGGCCCGATCACTGACGACACGACACGCACCCTCCGACTGGGTGCACCGGTCCCGCTGCCGGGAGCTGGACCCGAACGAGGCAGACCTCCTGTTCTTCCCTCCCCGGGAGAACGAGGCAGCGGCCCAGGACGCCCGGGAGACCGTGTGCAGCCTGTGCCCAGTCTTCGATGAGTGCCTCGCCTACGCCCTCGTCCACCGGACCACCGGGGTCTGGGCGGGTACGACGACTGACGCCAGGACACGCATGCTCAAGACCCGCACACGGGTCAAGTGCGCGGTGTGCCGGGCCCCGGACCCGGTGCCGCTGACCGACACCCGCAGGGGACGCCAAGTCGCCTGGCAGGTATGCCTGTGCTGCGGGGCGTCCTGGCAGGCCGACCGGCGCACGCTGCCTCCGATGCAGCGGACGCAGGGCAGCGGGCGGTCCCCCGCTGCTGCCCCGGCTTCTGAGCCGTCTTGGGCGGAGGCCGGGTGACGGCCGCCCGCAGTGCGGCAGAACTGGTGGCCGAGGCCGCCGAGTTACACGAACTGCTCGACCGCAAGCGCACCGAACCCGGCCGCTGCCGCTGGAGCGTCCGCCAGTTGGACGCCCTGGCCGGCCGGATCACCGAGGTGGAGCTTCAGGCACTGGTCCTGGCAGCGACTCCGGCCTGAGCCCGCTCCAGCCGCAGTGCCTCGTCCCACACCTCCGCCCACCGCCACGCCTGCTGTTCGATCCTGAGCCCGTCTACAGCTTGCCGACCCTGGTCGGACAGCTCTAGGCGGGCTCTTTCGTCTGTCCGCAGCAGGTTCAGCTTCTGGTACCAGGTCCGGGGGCGCTCGGCGAGCAGGCCCGCCCCCAGTGCGTGGATGCGCGAGTACTCGATCCGGGGCGATGCCACCCACGGCACGCCCAGCGCGGACATCTCCAGCGGCTTGAGCCAGGACTTCGCCCGGTTGAACTTCGTGTCGGCCAGCGGCGCGATGCCGATGCCGATCCGGTTGACCGCCGCCGCCCATTCGTTGATGGACGGCGGAGCCTCGCCGGTGGGGTCGGCTCCGATGCCGAAGGCCGTGCCGCAGCCGTCCGGGATGCCGGTGACGTGGAACCGGCCGCCGTCGGCCCGGACCCGGGCCATCGCCCCTCCCATGACCTGCGGGTCGTCCGGGTGGCTGGGTAGGTACGCGGGCCAGCCGACCAGGTCCGAGTCGGTGTGGGGCTGGCCGAAGTAGTGCTCCGGCAGGTAGTTGTAGAGGACCCGGCCGCGGCCGTGCCGGGCGTAGACGTCCAGCAGCGCCGGCGTGGAGACGGTCACCAGCGTGGCGTCCCGGCAGGCGTCCGCCAGGTACGCCCAGGAGTGCCGCCTGCTGTTCCTCGACTGCGGCAGTTTGGCGTACTTCGGGTGCATCGACTCGTAGGCCGGGTTCGCCGGGTTGATCGAGGACAGGTCGTCGTCTATGTCCACGACCACGGCGATGCCCTTGGCCCGCAGGATCGGCACCGCCTGGGCCAGCCACGGGTGGGTGACCCGCTGGAGCACGACCACGTCCATCTCGCCGGGGTCGACCAGGACGTCCTCGACCCCGTCCCGGTCGTTGACGACCAGCCTGATGTCCCGCTCGTCGGGGGCCAGCACCCGCACGTCATGGCCCTGCCGGGCCAGCACTCCGGCGGGCCAGATGATCCGGAAGTGGCCGCAGCCGAAAGTGTCCGCGGGGTAGCAGGTGACGCGCAAAGCCGGCTCCTTGGTCAGTGGTCGGTGAGGGGGCGTGCAGTGCCCCGGATCAGTCCGGCGCGGGAGTGTACGGCGCCGGTGCCGGGGGCACGTCCGGGTACGACGACGGGTCGTCCAGGAACGCCGTGTAGGCGGCGCTGATCTGCGCGGTGGTGATCGCCCCGCCGTCCACCAGCATCTTCACCAGGACGCAGACCATCCCCATGATCAAATTGAGGACGATCCGGTCCTCGGTGCTCTCGACAGCGATGTCCTCGCCCAGGGCCCGCCCGACCGCGACGGCCACCGGCCGCAGGGCGTCCACGTACTGGCGTACCGTCAGCGATCCCGTGGCGCCGGAGCTGGCCGCCGACAGGTCCACCGTCCGGCTCACAGGGGTATCACCGTGATCCCCCGATTGGAGAAGGTGCCGGTGCCGGTGCCGGTGCGGTACACCGCTGTGAAGGTGTTGGAGCCAGGAGTCAGGGCGTTGATCAGGAAGAGGCCGCCGGCCTGCTGCTGGGAGCTGCCGACCGCCCGGGAGTCGGCACTGCTGATAGAGCTGCTGCCGGTGACCGTGAAACTCATCAGCGCCGCGTTGGCCGAACTGGAGCATGTGCAGTTGGCCAGGATGTGCACCAGGGCGTTGGCCCCGGTCACCGCGGTGACCGAGGGCCCCGAGGTAGAGCCCAGGTTCGTGTAGGAGCTGGACGTGGTGGTATCGGACGTCGTCACGATGGCGGATGTCGGGGTCCGGGCAGCCAGGGTGTTCGGCCCGGTGGCGACCAGGATCTGCCCGGTCGCGGTGACCAGCGCCGGACCGGTCTGGTTCAGGTTGTCTCTGATGTTCGCATTGAACTGGGCGGCGGTGAACACACTGCCCGCCACCGCAGTCATTGGCGAGGTCCAGGCGATGAGGACCGCCCCCTCTCTCTGGCTGTAGGAGGGCTACTTGGCCGAGCCGGTCGCCTGCGCCGGGCCCGCGTTCGCCGCAGTGCCGCGCGCCGGCTTCGCGGCGGGTGCCTTGGCGGCGTCGGGCCGATCGGCGTTGACATCGGCCTCCAGACCGACTATCCGGGCGTCCAAAGCCTCCAGCTTCGCGTCGATCCCGGCAGCGTGCTCCCCGATCAGCTTGCGGACCCGGTCGTCCACCCACTCTTCGAGCTTCCCCTGTGCGGACATGCGCTCCTCCTGCGGTCGTTCCCGCCAGGATGCCACGCGGTGGGAGGCGGGCTGTCCGCTAGGCGACGCCGTGCTCCCGGCTCTCCGCGCGCAACTGCTCCAGAGTCTGGCCGTGCTCGATCCGGAAGCCGACCGCTCCCGCGTGGTCGGCCGGGTACCAGTTCCGGGTGGACGGGATCGGCCGCCGGCCCAGCAGTTCGACCACGGCGTCCATGAAAGGCTGCGGCGGCCATTCGATCCGGGCCGCCTGTCCGCAGTAGGAGCACAGGAACGCGGGCTTGCGCACGTCGCGGGGGTTGCCGGGCCCCGCCGGGCAGCCGGGGCGTCGCAGGCCGAACAGGTATTCGGCGTTGGCGCAGCCCTCGCGCGGGCAGTCTGCCGTCCACTCGCCGCTGTAGAGGTAGGCGCGCGCGGTCTCCGCCATCAGGTCCCCAGGAGGTTGACGTCGAACTGGCCGTTGGTCGGCGAGTCGAACACGAACACGGTAGCGGCACTGTCACTGGACGGGGGGTCGAAGACACCCGCGTCGAAGCCCGCACCGCGCTGGTCGAAAGTGAACGGGTTGGTGCTTGCGTACGGTGCGGCCTCGCAGCCGAGGACCACGGCGTGGACCGGGGGCAGTCCGGGCTCGTTCATGCGCTGAACGGTGTGAGTGATCGTTTCTACAAAGAAGTCGCTGTTCAGGCCCAATTCGTCGTTCTCGATAGAGACCATGTCCGAGATCTGGCGGCCGACCACCTGCATGTAGTGGACCGGGTCGCCTGAGACGACGCGCAGTTGGACGGTAGGGCGGCGCTGGGCGTAGTGCAGGAGGATGATCTCGCCGATGGCGTTGGCGTCCTCGACCCCGGCCCAGGGACACGACCCGGTGTAGTCCTGCTCGCCGTGCTCGGCCATGCTCCCGGTGTCCTGCTGGAGGACGGCCACCGTGGTCACCACGGGCACCGTGTACGCCTGGAGCTGCATCCCGGTGACGACGATGTCCCCGCCGACGGCCTGGACCATCACCGTCACTGCCGCGCCGGAGGTCTGGCTCAGTGTGACACTCGCAGTCCCGGCACCGGTAGAGGTGACCTGGTAGTCGGTCCCGGCTACGGGGATCTGCGCCATCAGGAACGGATCGCTGGTCTGGACGGCCAGCAGCAGGGAGGTCCCGTTGCTGATGGCGTAGGTCGACGTGGTGGACCAGACCGGGGACAGGGCCTGGGCGACCGCCCGTTGGCCCACGGAGAACGGCACACTGTTGACGATCTCCAGCCAGCCGTCGTCATAGGTGAACGGCGGTGTGAACGACAGCCCGGTGGGCGCCGGGGAGGCGCAGTCGAAGGCCTCGCCCGCCTGGAAGTACCCCTGCGGGGTCTGGCACCGGGGGTTGAGCAGCCGGTGGTCGCGGTCCTGGAAGGTGAAGGTCCCGTCGGGGGCGATGAAGGCGATCGACGGCGGTCCCTCCGATGCCACCAGGTCGTTGATGGCGCTGCCCGCAGCGGACGAGGCCGTGCCGTCCAGCCACCACCAGGGCATCACGGTCGCCCCCGGGTCGACGTTCCGGGGCCCGGTCCAGCCGACCGCGTCCAGGATGTGGTTGACCGCGTCCCCGGTCCGGATGCCGGAGTACAGCGGAGTTATGATCTTGGTGGCCTGGAACAGGCCCTCGTCGTCCAGCAGGGTGAAGGCCACTGTGCGGTTGCTCTTGTCGGCGGTGACCGTGTAACCGTTGATCTGTCCGTGGAACAGCGGGTAGGCGGTGCCGGCGAACGTGACGAACCCCGCGGTGGGCCTGGCCGAGTCCAGTGTCCCCGCCAGCGGGGAGGACGACCAGCTCGGGGAGTAGGTGCGGTGGCTGTTGTTCAGCGTGTAGCTGGCGCTGCCGAGCTGCGCCGGGGTGGTCTGCCGCTGCTGGTCCCTGCCGTAGGTGAACGTGATGCCCGGATCGAGCAGGTCAGGCAGGATGTCGTTGCCCGGCTCGATCCGCAGGCCCGTCGCGGGCAGGGTCGGGTCCAGCAGCATCAGGCCCCACACGTAGTAGGCAGCCGAGGAAGCGGGTGTGCCGCTGTGCCGGGCCCTGGCGACCCCGGAGGAGGCCCCGGCCGGAGCCGTGAAGGCCTGGACCGACCGGGTCCAGGCCCCGGTTCCGACAGGGTTGGCAGACCCGGTGCTGGTGCTGATGAATGCCCCGGTGCTGGTGTACCAGTCGATGCAGGCCTGGATGTCGGTCCAGCCCGGAGGCGAGTAGACCCAGCAGTCCGCGGCGTAGCTGTTCCCGGGGACGACGGAGCCGGCGGGCGTGGGGGCCAGGTTGACCCCTCCGGTTGCCGAGGTTCCGTTGGGGGTTACCAGAGCGCAGGGCACCGCGGGTGAGAACGGCACGGTGTGCGCGGCCGAGGTGCGCCGCATCCACTGGAGGGTGCAGTTCGAGGGGTTCCAGCCGGACAGCCCGTAGACCGGGTACGGGTTGGTGCTCAGGACAGCGCCGATGAAGTCGAAGCCGTTCAGGGACCAGTCGGTGGCCCAGGAGTACTGCGGATAGCCCTGGGTGGTGCAGACGGTCGACCAGGGCTGCGCGACTGCGATCACAGCGGCAGCCGGGACAGTGCCGGAGGCGGAGGCGGTCTGCGCGAAGGCGGTGGTCTCTCCGGCGGAGGATCCGGGCACGATGCTGACGGCCAGCATGACGTCGCCCATAGACGTCCCGTTGTGGACTGCCGTGGTCTGCCGCTGGGTCTGCACTCCAGCAGAGAGGGAGCCGCTGTCCGCCAGGAAGTAGGACAGCTCGTTCGCCTGGCTGGAGTTGATGCGGACCGTGTCCGCCGGGGAGACCGAGCAGGTGGTCCCGGGCCCGTTGCGGAACCGCAGGGTGAGCACCCACTCACCGGCCTGGGAGGTGGTCAGCTGCGGATGCGCCTGCGCATCGGCCCCGCCGGCCGTGACGGTGTAGGCCCGGTAGTTGTCGATGGGGCCGCTGGCGCTGACCCCTGAGTACGCCCAGATGAACGCCGCTACCGTGGGGTCTCCCTTCGGCCAGGAGTCCTCGGCGTCCAGGTAGATGAACTGCTCTACGCCTTCGGTGCCGTCGGCGATCCGGTAGTAGACCGCCGCCATGGCGGGGGCCAGGGAGCCGCCGGAGGTGCCGGAGCGCCAGCGGCCCAGGAACGTCCAGCCGAAGGGCGGGCGCTCGTTGGCGTTGCAGTCGAACTGCAACGCCATCAGGAGCAGGTTGCCCGCGACGAAAGTCGGCGGAGTGGGTACGGACAGCGCTCCGGAGACCGGGGCGTACGCGGTGGCCACCGCGCCGATGGACTGGAAGGCGACGGCCACGGGTCACGGCCCCGTCAGGGACCGCAGGCGGCCCTTTTGCTTGGCGGCCTGGAGTGCGCTGATCATCCAGTTCTCCAGCTCCTGCTGGCTGCCGATGGGCCCGTGGAAGTGGAAGTTGTAGGTGTCTCCGCCGCCCGCCGACTCGCCGGGGCCGACGACCCGCTCCGGCTTGCCGGTGCCGTTGTGGGCCACCGTCGTGCCGGGCATGAGCCAGCCGCCCTTGTCGTACCAGTTGTCGGCGACCTCGTGGGACCAGGCCGCCGCCGGACTGCCGTACCGCTGGGCGATGTAGTCCTCGCCCCAGGCGACCTGGGCCTTGTAGTCTCCGAGTGCGTACGGGTGGCCGTGGCCGAGCGCCTGGGGGATTCCGTAGGCTCCTGAGCTGGCGTTCACCGCATTGGGGTTCCACCCGCTCTCCTGGTTCCAGAGCTTGATCAGCGGGCCCATCTGGTTGGACCCCCAGCCGTGGCCGGCCAGCAGGCTCTGTGCGAACTGCTGGATGGGGCCCACGGCGGTCCCGGAGAAGCCTCCGGAGTTGGTCGTCATCGCCGCGTACAGCGAGGACGCACTGGTCTGCGCGAGCTGGGAGACGGCCGACAGGACGGCTGCGCTGATCTGGGTGGCCGTGGGGCGTGCCACACGGACGTCGAAGCCGCCGACCGGGCCGCCGGCGGCGAAGGCGGGCAGTGTCCCGGCCACGGCCGCGCCGCGCATGTTCGCCACGGCTCCGTGGCCGCCCGCCGACTGCACCTCGGCAGCCGTCCACATGTGCTCTCCGTTGGAGCCCAGCATCACCACGCTGTCCGAGGTGGCCGTACCGGGGCCGCGCACGGGGCCGCCGCCGGCCAGCCCGGGCAGGCCCTTCTTGCCGGTGTTCGCCGCGGCGGCGAAGTCCACCGACGCGGTGAAGGTCTTGTTCCGGATCCCGCCCATGGAGGCGTTCACATCGTTCTTGAACGAGTTGATCGCCGCCGCCGCCGTCTTCAGCTTCCCGCCCAGGCCGGGCACCCAGCCGAAGGCGTCTGCGGCCCCCTTGACGATGACCTCGGCCACCTCCAGCCACAGGTCGATGATGAAGTTGAAGTACGGCTCCAGGACTTTCGACCACATGAACTTGGCGGCGGTCTCAATTCCTGAGAAGGTATCCTCGACTATCGAGCGGAAGGTCTGGCTGTGCTCCCAGGCCTCGTAGAAGCCGACCCCCAGGGCGACCAGTGCGATGACCACAAGTCCGATGGGGTTGGCGTCCAGGACTACGTCCAGTGCGCCCTGCGCGATCGACAGCGCCCCGGTAGCGATAGTGGCGACTCCCTGGGCCCCTGCGAGGACAAGCGTCTTTGCAGCAGCCAGAGCCGTTCCGTCAGCCAGGGCGGTCATCGCTCCGGCGAGGCCCTCCCAGATAGCGATCCCGATAAGGCGGACCCGGAGCACCAGCAGGCTGTCGTTGAACAGGTACGTCTTAACCGCGGCCAGGGCAGTCCCGTCGGCCACGGCGGTCACGGCCCCGGCGATGCCGTCCCACACGGCCATCGTGATCAGCCGGCCGCGCAGGACGAGCAGGCTGTCATCGAAGAGGTACGTCTTCACGGCGGCCAGAGCGGTGCCGTCGGCCAGGTTGGTGACCGCGGTGGTGATCCCGTCCCACACGGATACCGCGATCAGCCTGCCGCGCAGAACGACCATGGAGTTGCCCAGGTTGAACACCGCGGTGGAGATGCCGTCCCAGACGGCCATGCCGATCAGCCGGCCGCGCAGGACGAGCATCGTGTTGCCCAGATTGGTGACCGCAGTGGTGATCCCGTCCCACACTGCGATGGCGATGAGCTTGCCGCGCAGCACGAACATGCTGTCGCCTACGCCGCCGACCACACCGGCGAGGTACGTCCATGCGGCAGAGACGGTCCCGCGCAGTTTCGTCGCTCCGGAGGACAGGCTGTCACTGATGATCAGCCATCGGAGGTACATCGTGTCCATCACGCCCTGGACCGCGGCTACCCCGCCCTGGATCCCGGACCAGATGAGGGCGGACTGCTGGAACGGGAACTTGACGATGCTGACAGCCAGACTGGTGATCGCCATGATTGGCTTGATCACCGCGAGAGCGGTCAGCCGGACTTCCAGCGGGATGAGGGCCAGTTCGACAAAGTTGTCGATTGCACCCTTGTTGGTGTCGATGAACTGCGACAGGTGCACCAGGGCCGGTCCGAGTGTGTTCGCCAGGATCCCGGCGATGCTCTCGATGGCCTGGAACCCGGTGCCTCCCAGGTAGAGCAGCACGGGGGTGGCGGCGACCGACAGGTTGGTGAATGCGGTGCCTACGTCCTGGGCTGCGGTCGCGAAGTCCAGGAGGATCTTCTGGGTCTGGGAGCCGAAGGACTTCCCCAGCTGATCCGCTATGGACGTACTGGTCAGCGGCATCCCGGACAGGCCCCCGGCCAGCGGCAGTCCGACCGGGGCCTTGGCCGAGGACAGGTCCGTGTTGGTGGGGGCCTTCGGTGCCAGGTTCGAGCTGAAGGTCCCGAACAGGGTGTTGGGGTCGACCAGGGCGGCTGCCTTCGCCTTGGTCTGCGTCAGGCTGCCGATGAAGCCGTTCAGGAACCCCTCAGCGACGTGCGTGTCCTGCTCCAGCTGACTGACCGGGATCAGGTTGCTCAGGTCCGAGGTGAAACGGGCCAGCAGGGGGAGGCCGGACTCGTTGACGAACGAGAAGAACTGGGTGGTGACCGGGATCAGCTTCTCGCCGATCGAGATGGCCGCCGACTGGACGTTGCTCTCGAAGATCTTGATCTGCGCCGACATGGTCGCCTGCTGCGCGGCCTCGGCGGCAGCCAGGTTGCCCGACGTTGACTGGATCTGCACCAGTTTCTTCTGGAGGGTCGAGTAGTTGTTGACCATCGTCAGGATGGCCGAACTCGACCGACCGCCGCCGAACGCCTTGCTCAGCAGGATGGCCTGCTGGGACAGCGACAGGCCCGACTTGTCCAGGGCCGTCTTCAGCAGGCCGATGGTGCCGACCAGGCCCGCCGGGGAGCGCATCTCGTTGGCCAGCTGGAGGCCCGTCAGGCCGATCGTGGCCAGCTGCTTGGACGCGACGGAGGACGGGGCCGCCAGCAGGGACAGGCTCATCTTGAGCCTGGTGGCCGCGTCGGTGGCCGGGACGCCCTCGTCCGTCATCAGCGCGAGGGACGCGCCGATCTGGGACAGGCTCACGCCGAACGTCTTGGCGGCGGGCAGGATCCCGGTGCCGATGGCGGAGACGAAATCCGTCATCTTCATGTTGCCCGCGCCGATGATGGCGTTGACAGTCCCGGCAGCCATGGCGAAGGTCTGCGCCCCGGCGATGCCCGAACGCCAGGCCCCGGCCAGTGCGTTGGTCGTGGCCTCCAGGTTGCTGCCGCCGACCGCCGCCAGGTCGGACGCCTGCTTCAGGTCGACCATCGCCTGGGTGTTGTCCAGGCCCACGGACTTGAGGTGGTACAGCGCCTCGGCGAGCTGGTCGGGCCCCTGCTGGACGTCCTTCATGCCGAGCACAGCGGTGGTCAGCGTCTTGACGTCCTTGGCGGACCCGCCTGCCTGGGTCTGGATCGTCTTCATGACGTTGTTGAAGGTGTTCGCCATCACCACGGTGGTGGCCGCCGCGGCGCCGAGCGCCAGGACACCGACGGCCGCCCCGGCGGCGACTTTGCCGAACCCGCCCAGGGACTCCTCCGCGGCGGCGGTGTCGGCCGTCATGGTGATGTACCCCATGCCGAGCAGCGTGCCGCGCCCGATGCTAAGCGCCACCCGGGGTCACCCCCATCGCGCTCAGGAAGCTGGACGAGGCCTCTTCCTCATCGGTCCACCAGCCGGGGGCCCGTGGATCGCGGGTACTCTCGCGCTGGTCCTGTACGCGGTCCACGCGCCAGACGTCCACCAGGAGGTCGTTGTCGAGGGCCCGCTGAGCGTCCTGCACGGTCCCTCCCTCCGCCGCCGACTGCCCTTCGTAGAGCGTGTAGTAGACGAGGTTCAGGAACTGGTCGAGGGGGAGTTCGCGGAGATCGATACCCCTCCCTGCGTACTTTCCGTCGAGAAGGTGCCAGACTCCAGGCCTGACTGCCCATCCGGCGAGTTGTCGGATGGCTGCGTAGGGCGCAGCCCGTACTCTCCAAACAGCCACATGGCTATGTCGTTGAGCTGGCCCAGGTCGACCGGCCGGTCGTTGTCGCCCAGCCGCTCATCAAACCGGACGTACGACTCCTTCTGGAGGCAAAGCTGCATGACCTCGCGGCACGCCTCGTATTGGGCCTCGACACCGCCCGCGCTCTGGGCGGACAGGATCGCCGTGTTGACCTTGGTCACATAGCCGATCAGGGTCTTGGCGGCCATGCCCGGATAGGCGTGGAAGGTCTCACCCTCCAGCGTGAAGGAGATGTCATCGCGGGTCCTGCTGAAATCCTTGGTCGGCATGCGTTCACGGTAGAGCTGCGAATTCCATGATCGTTCCCTAGAGGTCGACTTCCTCCATCGCCCTGGTCAGGAACGGGTTGGCCTTGGTCCCCGGGTGGTGTACGACGGGTCCGAAGACCTGGCCGCTCGACACGTTCCTCAGCGGCCAGGAGCCCTTGCTGCGGATGATGTGCGGCCGGGTCCCCTCGTTGACGAACACCGTGGCCGGGTGGGTGCTGCGGATCACCACGGTGGTGCCGAGGATGTTGCCGGTGTAGTCCGAGCTGATGCCCTTGCGCATGCCCTCTGGGGCCAGTTCCTTGGCCCGCTTGGCGACGGCCTGGCCGCGCAGGATCATCCGGCGGCCGACGGCCCCGGTGGGGCTGCGGAGCATCCGGCGGATGGCGATCTGGTCCATCTCGATGCGGATGTGCTCAGCCACGGGGCATCCCCACCAGGAAGCGCAGTTCCGTGCCGACGCAGCCGCCCTCGGGCCCCATGGTGGCCTGCTGGTCGATCACGTAGTCGATGAGGTCGTTGTCGCCCTTCTCCTGGCACAGGAACGCTGCCGAGGTGGTCAGCACAGTCCAGGCGTCCCCGAGGAGAGTCTGAGCAGCCGTCGTCATGGCCTGCTCAGTGGGGTAGATCGTGGTGTTGTTCTGCGGTACCGGGGCGCAGCGGATGATCTGCACCACGTATTCCGCCACCTCCCAGGCTGGCTGGCAGCTGCCGACGACCTCGGTCTGCTGCTCGGGGAAGCGGTCGGAGAGGTAGATCCGGTCGACACTGATGGCCAGCATGCCGCAGTCGCAGGCGTCCCACGGGATCGACCCGGGCACCATGCAGGCCCTCTGGACCGCGACCGGCAGCGCCGCCTGAATCAGGGTCAGCAACGCGGTACCCAGGTCGAAGAACTTGATGGCGCCGGTCTCCGGCGCGGTGGTGGTCACGGTGTTCCCGTGGATCCGCTGAGTACCTCGGCGGCCAGCTTGTCGATCACCGCGTTGCTCAGGCCCTTGCAGGCGGCGGGCTCGGTTCCGGTGACGCCCTGCTCCCCGGCCTTGAGTTCCTGGACCAGTGCCGCCTTGCAGGCGGACTGGCTGGGTGCCGGGCTGCTGCCGCAGGCAGCCAGCAGCGGTAGAACGGCGATGACGAGGAGCAGAGCAGCGCGCTTCATCCGTGCCTCCGGGAGTGGGTGACGGTCCGGGAGGGCCAGTGTCGCAGCCGGGTCCATTTCACGTCCCGGTCCTCCGCACGCGTGGCCGGTCCACGCTGTAGACCCGGGCCCGGCTCTGGAGCATGTTCGGGTTCTCGGAGGCCAGGAACAGGTCGCACAGGTACAGCCCGGTCCGGCCTTCGTTGATGATCGAGTTGATGTCCGGGAAGGTCATCGTCACACCCTGGCGAGCGAGGTTGGTCACCGTGGTCGGCAGGTGGCAGTCCCCGTCGCCGGTGATGGCGGCGATGATCTCGCAGGCGAGCTGGCCGACCGCCAGTTGACCGCTGACCGGGACGGCCAGGCCGTAGTCGGCGGTGACCGACCAGGTGCCCGGCTGGCTGTCGGCCAGCGCCAAGTTGTTGCACCGGGGCCAGTGCCCGCCGTCGGTGCGGACCACGATCCGGTTGTTATCGAGCCGGTAGGCGGAGGAGTCCAGGACCGCCCCGTCCACCAGGATCTGGGTGATGTCGGCGACCTCGGCCGGAAGGTAGAACTCCGGGACGAAGGCACAGGAGCAGCTGTCCCCGCAGGACCCGCAGCCCATGGGGAACCAGTAGGAGAAGTCCCAGGCGGCGGTGGCCAATGGTGCCCCGTAGGAGGCCCAGGGCACCGCGTACGCCCCGCCGTCGCCGGGGCCGCCGTCGTAGTCCTCGCGGCGGCACGGCCGCAGCGTCACCGAGCAGGTGCCGAACCGGCGCCCCGACAGCGACCACAGGATTCGTGTCGCGCTCTGCACGGCGTAGCCGGTCACAGTCGGGGAGGCCGTGGAGACGTCGCACGACCAGTACACGGGCCACGGTGAGCAGGGCCCTGCGTCCAAGGTCATGGCCTGGCTCCTCTCATCACGCCGCCATCAGGGCGAACAGGCTCTGGGTGATCCGACGGGCCAGGTAGGCGTGCCCGGCGTCGTTCGGGTGGACGTTGTCGGTCGCGTTCACGTAGGTCGAGGCGTTCGCGGCGGTGATCCAGGGCCCGCTGGTGAACACCTGGGCCCCGGCGGCGTTGTAGACGTTCCCGGTGATCGGGCTGACGAACGGCAGCCCGGCCGCCAGCGCCGCAGCCTGGAGGGTGCTGTCCGTGGCGGTGACCGAGGGCGCCGCGGTGCCGCTGGGCGACCAGCAGCCGAACACGGTGACCGCCGCGTTCGGGGCCGCCGCCTTCAGGTCGGTGTAGACCTGCGCGGCGGCTGCGGAGATGGCCGGCTGGCTGCCGGTGTTGTCGTTGTAGCCGCCCCAGACGATCAGCCGGTCGAAGGCGTAAGGTGCGATGTCCTGGGCTATGCGCACGTCGAAGACCGCGTACGCGCCCGGCGTGATGTAGCCGGTTCCGCCGCGCGCCTGGTCCCAGACGTCGGTGCAGCCGAGCAGCCGGGCCGCCCGCAGCAGCCAGGTGCCGCTGCCCGCACCGGTGTTGTAGGCGGAGCCGTCGGTGATGGAGTCGCCCAGGACGCCGAGACGGCCGCCGAGCGAGGCGACCTGCCAGGCGGTGCCGGTAGCGCCCAGGAACAGACCGCCGAACGGCATCGACAGGAAATCGAACCGGATCCGGCGCGGCGCGGCCGACCCGAGGTCGAACTTGAGGGTGTACCGGCTGCCCGCGGTCACCGCGCCGGTGGCCTGCATGAGGTCGGTGACCTTGCGCCCGTCGATGGACAGCCGGTACATGGTGGCGCTGCTGATGTACTTGAACAGGATCTCGACCAGCTGCGCGTCGGTGGCGAACTCGACCGACCAGACAGCCTGGCCGGAAGCGTACGTGTTCGGGTACTTGCTCAGCGGCAGGTACATCGTGGTGTCGGGGAACGCCGCCCCGAAGGCGAAGTCGCCGGCACCCAGGTAGGTGAAGGGCCCGGTGTTCGGCGCCATCAAGGCCTGGGCGCCGCTGATCGTACTGGTGGACCCGAGGGTGGTCGTGATGACCGGAGCGGTCCCGGCGTACAGCGAGTCAGCCGTCACCTGGTCGGGCAGGTCACGGCGGCGCCAGGCCGTCGTGCCCACGTACCGGGCGTCCGAGGTGGCCGGATAGTCCACCAGGGAGGTGAGCGACGGGCGCACCTCGCGCAGGAAGGACGTGCCGTTGCCGACCAGCTCCATGCTGCCGTACTGGTGGGTGAGCGAAGGGTTCACCGTGCCGTCGACCGTGCCGACCACGCTGACCGCGTTGGCGGTGCTGTCCATCTTCTTGACGGTCAGCCGGATGCCCGCCGCGGGCGCGGGGAGGACGACGGCCACCGGCTGGGATGCGGCGCTGACCTCCAGCACCTGCCATGCGGACCCGGTGACGGTCGGCGTGCTGGCCGACACCACGGTGGAGACGGGGGTGCCGTCCAGGTTGGCCAGCGCCGCAGCGGGGTTGCCGACGTCGGACAGGTCGTTGGCGGCTGCGAGGTACACCGTGGGGGCAGGCACGTTGAAGGGGTCCTCCGTGTACTGGACCTGGAAGTTGATCGGCACGCTGGTGATCCGGTTGGTGCCGTTGTCGGCCCAGAAGTACGCGGTGTACCGGCCTTGGGTGGAGAACTCCCCGCCGGCCCAGGTGTATGTCACCTGGCCCTCGGGACCGCTGGTGACCTCTGCCGTGCCACTGAAGGGCGGCCCGTCGTGCTCCTGGCAGGTGAACGCGGCGGAGTAGCCCTCGGACAGGTCGATCGGGACCCCGGTGCTGTCCAGGAAGGAATAGACCAGCGGAGGCGGCACGTCGCCCAGTGCGTAGGTGCCCAGAGCAACCGATGCTGTCATGGCTCGTTCCCCGCGATCGTCGTGGACGGCTCCCTGCCCGAGACGGCCGTGACGGGCTCCCGGCCCTGGACTCTGGTCCGTGCCGCTGTGACGGGCCATCTCGACAGGACGCCGAAGGCTGTGCCGGAAACCGCCGCTGCCAGGGCCGTTCCCACGATAGCCGTGCTCGAAGGCGCGCTCGTCCCGACCGCTGAACTGGTGCTCGGGAGCACGGTCACGCCGGACAGCCCCGTGAGAGCGGTGCCCTGCGCCTGCGCCGTCCCGGCCACCGCCACCGAGGCCGACCCCGCGGTGGGCAGGTACGCCGTGCCAGTGGCCGTAGCCGTGGAAGCCGTGGCGCCGGTGGACATCCCAGGGGCGTACGCCGTGCCGGTTGCTGCGGCGGGACCCGGCTGGACAGAAGTCCCCGGCGCGGGCTGCCCGGCAGCCCCGGTCACTGCCGCTGATCCGGCCAAGGCACCCAGCGCGACCGCAGCCGGGTAGGCGGCGCCCAAGACTCCGGCTGTGCCGGCAAGGACACTCGGAGCAGCGGCACCCGGACAGGCCGTGCCGGTCACCGCTGCCGCCGTGGCGAGGGCACCCAGGGCGACCGTGCTCGAGTAGGCCGCACCGGCCGCAGTGGCGGTTCCCGCAGTTCCCGTGGCCGAGACGGAAGCTGCGGCCACCGCCGCGTAGGCCGTGCCGGTGGCCGCAGCCGTCTCCGCCGTGGCCGTGCCGGGGACGGAGGCGCTGCCGGTCGCGGGATAGGCCGTGCCGGTGGCCGCGGCCGATCCAGCGGAGACGGCCAGGGCTGCGGCCACCGGCACGCCGGTCCCGGTTGCACCCGCGGATCCGGCAGGGACGGCCAGGGCAGGGCTCGGCTGCAAGGCGGTACCGGTGGCCGCACCGGTCCCGGCGGAGACGGTCACCGCGGTTCCCGGCGGCCAACCGGTACCGGTGCCGGCCGCCGACCCGGCGGAGACCGCCAGCCCGGCGGCCGGTGCGGAGCCTGTCCCTGTCGCAGCAGCGGACCCCGCGGAGGCCGTCAGTGCCGCAGTGGTGGCCAGGCTCACTCCGACGGCCTGGGCTACCCCCGCGAGCCCGGTGACGGGCGTCGAGGTTCCGGCGGAGACGGTGTAGGCCGTGCCTGTGGCAGGGGCAGATCCGGCGGAGACCTGCACGCCACTGTTCGGCGCCAGGCCCGTGCCGGTGGCCGCCGCAGACACGGCAGAGGCGGCCAGTCCGGTGCTCGGCGCGAGGCCGGTCCCCGTGGCAGCTGCGGATCCGGCGGAGACCGCCAGACCCAGGGGCGAGATCACGATCGCGGCCATGACGGCGTCCGCCAAGGACTGGGACGCGGTGGACGTCCAGGTGGCGCTGCCCACCGGCGCCGCGCCGCTGGTGTCGAAGACGGCGATGCTCGCGTCCGCCGAGCCGGTGTTGCCGGTGGCGGCGCGCGAGGCGGTGCCGACCGGCACGGTCCAGGTGGAGGTGATGGTGGACGCGCGGTCGGCGAAGATCTGGACGACCCAGTCACCCGTCCCGATACTGGTGACCGAGGGAGTGGTGTGCGTGGTCGAGGCCCCGGACTGCGCAACGGCCGCTGAGGCCTCGACCGGCGCGGAGGTCGAGGTCCCCGAGTAGGCGAGGCAGGCCAGGAGCAGTTTGGAGACGGGCGAGATCGTCCAGGTGTAGGAGGACGGCTCGGAGGCGGCGATCCGGTAGAACGCATCGACGGTGCAGTTCACGGCCGTGACCGGGAAGTTGGGGATGCGTGTCCAGCCGGAGGCGACGGTGACCGCCGAACCGGCGGTGTTGAGGACGGCCACCGTCAGCAGCAGGTTCCCGTTGGCGGTGCCCGACGGCACGGCGACAGCCAGGGAGGAGGTGGTGTTGGCAACGGCGACGTCGGCGTTTACCGGGGCGATCGTCACGGCCACCTCCGATCAGGGAACGGATCAGACCGTGAAGGTGAAGATCCCGGATCCGCTGAAGTTCAGGGAGAAGGTCCCTGAGGTGACGGACTGCGCCCCGCCGAAGTAGTTGAAGCAGACGCCCTGCTTGGCCACGGTGCCGCCGGTGATGGCGGAGTCGTAGACCAGGGTCCCGTAGATGTTGGCCATGGTGCAGGTGGCCGAACCAGCGATGTTCGAAGCCGAGTAGGTGACCGTGCCCGCGCTGCCCGCCACAGCGCCGCCGCTCAGGGCGACGCCTCCGGCGACCCACTGGGTACCGTTGGCCACCTCGTTGGCGGTGACCCATTGGCCGGTGTTGTAGCCGCTCAACGCTGCGGCCACGGTCCGGTCCGGCGTGCCGGTGTTGTTGAACAGGGCGGCCTTGACCGTGTCGGCGACCAGGCCGGCGTAGCTGGTCGGCATGCTGGCGGTGTTAGCCAGCATGGGGTTGACCACCCAGGCCTGGAAGATGTTGCTGGAGGACCATCCGGACATCTCAGGCCACCGTCCCTTGTGCCGTCGGCACGTTCACCATCACGTCGTTGCTGCCGTCCGGCCGCTCAGTGACGACGGCCATGACCGGACGCCCCTCGCCGTCGAAATGGACCAGCTCACTGCCCACGTAGTCCTCGCGCTCCACCGCGATGACGCGGCCCAGGAAGCCGTCCAGGACCATCGGCGCGAGCAGCCCTCGCAGGCCGCCGCAGTTGTGGTAGCGGTTCGGCTTCCCGGCCGTCACCGCGGTCGTGGTGCAGTTCGGGCAGGTCCAGTGCTGCTCCGGAGGCTGGAGGATCACGGCACTCACTGCGGCCCCCTACAGGTAGAGCGGGTTGCAGGCGGGCGCGGGCGGCGCGACCGAGGTGATGCTCCAGTACCAGTGGTCGGCGGCCTGGGCGGCGAAGCCCGGCGGCAGGTAACTGGTACTGCTCTGGTTCGAGGGCTTGCCCCAGCCCACCGTGGGTGCCAGGGACACCGCCCGGGTCTCCGCCGTGATCGTCAGCGTCGACTTGTCGTTCAAGATCGTGTAGGCCCCGAGCTGGGCGGCGCCGACGTTGGGCCACGCGTTGTAGATGTACTGCTGGGCGCCGTTGATGTCGCAGGAGTACTGGCCGGCGATCCTCTGCCAGACCTCCAGGGACCAGCGGTTGGTCATCTGGCCCTCCTGCCCGGCGAAGCCGTAGCCGGTGGCACCGTTGCTGGAGGTCAGCTCGCGCATGGAGGCCATCCAGGAGGCACCGGTCTGGTTCGTCTCGCAGAAGTCCATGACCAGCTCGTAGCGCTTGAGGACCGCGTCGTCTATCTGGTTGACGCAGGGCGTGCCGTCGGCGGTGACCTCGAAGAACTCGACCCCGGCCTGGTACTGCGGGGTCATCGCCACCTGGACGAAGCCCTTGGAGGTGATCACGTTCCCGCCGGTGCCCGTGATCGGGTTGCCGCAGGTATCGAGCGCGATCATTCGGTAGACGGTGCCCTTGATCGGGACTACACAGCTAGCTGTGGCTGACATCTTCACCCCTCACGTGGGCACGCCGAGTTCTATCTGAGCCGCCAGGTGGCAGCACTCGAAACCGATTGCATACGTACGAAAAGCCTGGGCCTTGACGGTGTTCTTGGCCCGGTCGAAGGTCTCCGGCATGTGGCGGACGGTCACATCCGACCGGTAGCCGAAGACTGCGCCGGTGGCGTAGAGCCACGCGTACCCGGCGGCCGGGGCGGCTCCGGCCGGGGAGGTCCCCGGGTAGCCGCCGCCGACGACGACCTTGTTCCCGGCGGCGGTGTACAGCATCCCGTCGTCCTTGCTGATCATCACTAGCTGCCAGGCCCTCAGCGTGGACAGGGCCAGGCGCGGGACATGGATGACGCCTTGGCCGCCGTAGCAGGAAGCAAGAGCGGTCTCCAGCTGGCCCATCGCTGTGGCCGCGTCCACCCCGGTCCCGGTGACGACCGGGCTGGCGGCGGTCTGGATCAGGATCCCGTTGGCGTCGTCCAGCACGGTGTTGGAGGACAGGTGCGGCCACACGGTCGCCTGTCCCCCGGACACGCCGGTCCAGAACGCCTGCTCGACCGTGAACGGCTCCATGCGGGCCAGGTTGGTCTCCGCCAGCGCCCGGGCCCCGAGCGAGTCCAGGCCGACCGGCGAGGCGTCGAACTCCGCGTAGATCGTGAACGGCGTCGCACCTCGGACAGTCTGGGTGACGTCGCTGGCGACCAGCGGCGGAGCAGAGGGCGCCCCGCCGGTGCCGGTGACCGCTATGCAGTCGTCATAGGTGGTCGACCCGATGGGGGACGGGCAGATGTCCACCCAGGTGATGCCGTTCTGCCAGTGCGGGTCGGTCGCGGTCCGCTGCTGGATGGTGTCCCACAGCCCGAACGGAAGCGTGGTGAAGTCCGGGCCGTCGACTATCTGCCTTGCTCCGGCCATGGCTCACTCCTCCCGCTCGGACTGTGGACTGACAGCGGATCAGAGGTTGGGCTGGCCGCCGGTAGCGAGGCTGGCGACGCCCTGGCCGCTGACCATGAAGGTCAGCGTGTAGAGGCGGGACTCGTGGCCGACCTTGGCCACCAGGTGCGCCTCTTCTGCCCAGGCCGCGGTGAAGTCGTTCTCCGCGTTGAGGATGGAGTCCCGGATCACGCCGAGGTCCAGGCTCAGACCCGTGCCGTGCAGGAACGTCCCGGCGGCGTACATCATGAACTGCACCGTGGTCGGCCACGCGGTCATCTGGGCTGCGGCCTGCCCGAACTGGCTGGCACCGCGCACCTGCCAGTCGCTGACGAACTGGACGGCCACGCCGCGGGTGGCGAACATGGCGATGATCGCCGAGTCCGGGACCGACAGGGTGGAGTCGTCGCCGTAGGTGCGCCAGGTCAGGTCGGCCCGGATCGCAGCCAGCACCCACGTGGGGAGCACAACCTCCAGGACGGCAGTGTCGCTCATGCCGAACCGGTTGCGGTAGTCGACCGCAGCCAGCTCGATGCCGTTCATGACGCCCTGGAAGGCGGGGACGGTAGCGCTGGCCGGAAGGGCTGCGGTGACGGTGGACGCGGCGGACATCAGCGAGATGAGCCTGGCGTTGATGACGTGAGCGTAGGCGTTGCGCAGCAGCCGCAGGAAGTTCTGCGCGGCCTCGGGGTACGCGCTGTCGGTCAGGTTGCCCGCGGTGAGCGTGATGCCGTAGACCTCAAGGCGCGAGTTGCTGAAGCTGGCGCAGGGTACCCGCAGGGTCGGCTTGTTGATCGAGCCGGTGACGGTGTTGATGTCGTCGGTCTCGCTCCACAGCCACGGGTCGCTCGTGTTGGCGAAGGTGGCCGCGAAACCGCCCATGCCGGTCGCCGGGTTGCTCCCGCCTGCGGTGAAGAACACGTCCTTGATGGACGGGCTGGTCGGGAATTGGATGCCGCCACGGCTGATCCCGACGGTCGGCAGGTCGATGATCCCGCTCGGCACGTCGGAGATGTTGAACAGGTCGTAGTAGATCTCGCTGGGCGCGCACCATCCGCCGCCGGCAAGGAGTGCCTGCTGCTTGTCGCCGCCGGTCAGCTCCCGGACCAGGCGGTCGATCTGCGCCGGGCCCGTGCGCTCGTCCACCGTGTGGGTGAACTGGTTCTGGATCGAGGCGACGGGGTAGCGCGCGGCGCCCTGGCCCTGGGCCGTGGTCGGGATGTTGCTGGCCCGCTGGATGAACGCGTCAGCCATCGCCTCCATCGAGACGACCACGCCGCCGGAGGCCACGCCGCGCTTCGGAATATCCACCGAGGCAGTGATCACCTTGAGGTTCGCCTTGGCCGGGGCGACGCCCGGGTCCGGCGCGAACTGCCTCGAGGCGCTGAGGCTGGCGGCCTGGCGGACCACGTCCGCCGGGCTGTTGCCGCCGCGTCCGCTGCCCATCGCGGCGACCAGGCCCTGGGTGACACCGCGGGCTGCCGCAGCAGCGACGGCCTCCAGGTCGCCGGTGGTCTGCGATGCGGCTGCCGGATCGGCCGGCCCGTGGACCCGCTCGCTCAGCTTGGCCATCGCCTGCGCGGCGGTGTCCTTGGCCGCGGTGGCCTTCAGTTCGGCACGCACGTCGCGGACGCGCAGCTCCTCGTTGATCCGGTCCAGGTCGTCGGCCACCGAAGTGGCCTGCTGGAGGATCTCCGGGGTCAGGTCGTCCTGGCCGTGGACCCGCTCGAACGCGGCGACAGCCTGGTCCCGCAGGGCGGCCAGTTCGGCGTCACCCATGAGGGTGAGTTCGAGAGGGCAGGAAAAGACTTCGTCTCCCGACACAACAGCCTCCAAGGCGGGCGGGGTGGCATCTGCCCGAACCGTACGCCCGACCTTGGAAATAGCAAGGAGAAGCTTTTCACTTCACCGAATCGGTGAAATTAAAGCGCTGCGACCTCAGAATTGTCGGATGTCTCTTGGGGGTCCCCCGCTGCCTCCGGGCCTGCCGCCTGCTGGATCGGCGCTGGTGCCTGGACGGGCGGTGTCTGGTACGGCGGGGGCAGCTGGTTGCCGCAGTTGCACATCGTGTCCTCCTAGACCGTGCGCTCGGTGAAGCGGAAGATCCGGGTGCCGAACTGCCACCAGGACGCCTTCCGCCGGGTGTTGCTGGCCACATCGAAGTACTCGGTGCGGTAGTAACCGATCATGCGTCCGCCTTCACTCGTTTGGCCAGCATCTCCAGGACCCGGCGCATCGCCATCTGGTCCAGGTCGTGCTCGCTGGGTCCAGCCACGCCCGGCGCCACGGTGGGCTGACCTGCGGCGACCAGCGCCACCTGGGCCCCGGCGGAGACCCGGGCGCGCATACGCGGCACCGGGAACCCCGGCACGTTGACGGCCAGCAGGCCGACCAGGCGCAGCTTGCCGCCGATGCGCCGCCAGTCGCCGGACACCTGGCCCGCCGCACGCAGTGCCGCCACCTTCCCCGCGTCCGCGTCAGCCCGGATCGAGCCGGCGACCCAGATGCCGTGGACGTCGTTGCCCACGACCACGTCGGCCACTGCCCATCCGGTGTGGTCGTAGTGCTCCTTGGCCGCCTGGGCCCCGACGTTGAGGCTGGCGTGGCCGGTGCCGACGGTGATCTGGCCGACGGAGGCGGTAGTGCCGTCGTCCAGGCCGACCTCCCCGGTCATGTAGTAGGCGTGGTAGTCCTCGCGCGGCGGCTGGACGCACTGCCCGGTCTGGCCGATGTGGCAGGTCCCCCACTGCGCGGCGTGGCCGTAGATCCGGCCGGAGTCGGACACGGTGATCGGGGTGGGCACCGACAACCCCGGGTCGGCGAACCACTCGGCGGGCGGAGTGTAGACGCCGAGGGAGGCGGTGACCGCCCCGGTCTCGTCAGGCTCCTCGACCTGGGCGGCCTCCCACTCGGCCGGGTCCATCGCGCCGCCGGCCACCACAGCGCCGGTGTCGGCGTCGGTGAGCTGGATGTACGCGTCCTTGAACGCGGGTATGTCGCACAGGGTCGCCGCGCGGATCTGGCCGCCGTGGAAGATGACCTTCTCCGGCTGGGCGAAGAGCATGGCGAAGATGTCCTCTTCGTCGTCGCCCTCGTTGTTCCGCTCGGGCCAGACCATCTCGATATCGGCATCGCCGATCGAGTCGGCGTCGATGCTGACTCCGCGGACGAAACGGCCCGCGATCTTGTCGCGCGCGGCCACGCCGTTCGGGTCGGAGAGGTCGAGGACGCCGGTGGCCTGGATCTGGTTGCCGACCCGCTGGATCGTGTCGATCCGGCCGACGTTGACCGCTACCGTCCTCGGCTCCCCGCCGTGGGAGTCCTGGATGTTCCAGCGCAACGGGATCGGCGGGTCCTGCCAGGTCAGCGCGTCCGGCGCGAACTCGCGGCCGTCGCCGGTGGTCACGCCCTCCACCGCGAGGACACCCGACCACGGCGCGGTCGGACCGCCGGGCGCGATGACCGGAGCAGGCTGGATCGCCGGGGCTCCGGTGGCTGCTGCGGCCTTGAGGTTGTCCGGCACCGGCTCCTTGATGGCGTTGTAGTGCGCCACCAGGTGGGACTTCGCCGCCGCGACGGCCGCCGGGCTGTGCCCGGTCAGGCTGCTAAACCGGCCTGCTGCCGCGGCCAGTCCGGCGCGGTTCAGCTCGCCGTCCGGGTCGTGGTGCGGCAGGAAGCACTCCTCCTCGGGAGTCCCGTTGCCGGGGTCGCAGGCGGCCGACGCCGTCTTGTACTGCACGGGGGTGAAGTTCGAGGGACTGCCGTCCCAGGGTGCGTCGCTGACGGTGTTGCTGGAGCCGAAGTGCGCAGCGTCGTCCGGGCACTCGGCGCAGGGCGCACCGCCGCTGTCGGACATGCCGCTGGGGGCGGTGCTCCCGTCCGGCTTGTTCTTGCTCAGCCGCTTGTCCTTGGCGGTCCCCTTGTTCGGCTTGCCGCCGAGCTCTTCCTCAACAACGGTGGTCACGGGCGTACCCTCCTCGGCGGATGCCAGCATCCCCTGGTCCCAGACAGCGTAGATCGTGCCCCGGCAGTTACCGCCCCCTAGGCAGTCGGCATAGCCGCCGCCCGGGTAGGCGTCCTCGGCGTCGTCCAGCGAATTGAACGCCTTTCCGTCGACTGATTGACAGGGCTGACATGTCCGGTCGTCCAGAATCTCGGTGGCGTAGTAAGTGGCTGGAGGCGCGGCTTCCAGCACGGCGATGCGTCCGGCGTTCTGGGCAGCCGACATGGCCTCGCCCAGCCACTGCTTGTCGAAAGCGTCGGACAGGCCCTGTAGTGCCAACTCCACCTCGGACGCGAGCCTGATCCCGGAGAGGACGCTGAACAGGCCCATCGCGCGGTGCTTCGCGGCCTGCACCAGCCGGTTGCCCATGGTGTCGGCGGCGATGGACGCCACCTGGCGCAGCAGGTCGAGACCGGCCAGCGCAGCGACCCGGCCCGGTTCCAGACTCCAAGGCGGGACGTGGACGCCCTGCTGCTCGGCCTCCTGCTGCTGCGCCACCCCGGCGGCCTGCGCAGTAGTGCGCATCCGGCCGTACAGGGTGTCGGCGGCCGTGTCCGTGGTGATGGACAGCGTGGACAGGGCATCAGTGCCGCCGGCCAGGATCTGGTCCTTGATCTGGGTGCGCCAGTCGGCGGTGACCGCCTGCCAGTCCGTCAGGGCCCCGTTCACGGCCTGCTGCCAGCTGCGCTGGTGTGCCGCGAAGTCGACGCGTGCGGCCAGCTCGGTGGCGTTCGGCAGGCGGCGGAACTCGTCCGGGCGCTTCGCCCGCTTCGGCTTAGCGGCGGCGGTGATCGCGGTGCCGGTCGCGGCCAGGCTCGCGGTCAGCGGGATGTCCGTGTCCTCGTTTCCGAAGCTGACGCGGATCCGGTCGAACGTCACCGGGCCGAGTTTCGCCTCCAGCGTGGAAGCCAGGCTCAGGTCGTCGGTGTAGGCAGCGCAGATGTGCGCCACCCACGGACTGTGCTGGTCCGGCAGCGGAACCGGATCGCCGCCGCGCTGCTGGTGGAGCATCAGCGCGTCCTGGACCGCCATGGCCGCCAGCTGGTGGAAGTCGTCCAACGGGCAGTCCGCAGCGTCGGCGTCCGGGTTGTCGCCGACGTTCCAGACCCAGGACGCGCCCGGGCTGTCGCCGTTCCAGTGTCCGATGCCGAAGACCTTGGTGGTGACTTGGTCCTGGTCGCCGGGGTACTGGTGCAGGGCGGCGATGATGTTCTGCTGCACTTCGGGCGGGAACGCCGAGGCGTCACCGCCGAGGAACATCAGCGTGCAGTGCAGCTCAGCCGCCACCTCGCCGCCCTTGACCGCGAGCCGCTTGGCATCGGCTGGAGTCGGCATCAGTGCGATCATGGCCCCGGAATGGGCGTCCGCGCCGGCGTCGGACGCCAGCATCCGGCGGCCGTGGGCGGACTGTACGTGGTGGCCGCGCTGATGGAGCTGCTCGACCACCGGCTGGCCGTCCCGGGTGCCGATACGCAATCGGGACGGTGTTCCCTCAGACATGAGCGCGGCCGTTCACCCGGCTGTGCGGAGTGACCAGGGTGGACTCCATGGCCGTCGTGTCCAGATACGGCGACAGGCCGTCCAGGCGCACGCGGCCGAAGGCGTCCAGGTGGCACAGGTAGGTGCCGGGCGTTCCGGGGATCGCCGCCGGGGCGTCCTGCATCACCGCCTCGGTGAAGGGGCACGAATAGGAGTGGTCCCGGCAGACATCGGGGTGCCGCAGGTCCCAGCGTCCGTCCAGCCGGAACAGCACCGCGTGCTGGACCTTCCCCTGCCGCACCCGCCGCGCCAACTCCGGGTTGACCGCCGCCGCTTGGGTCGGCGGCCCTGCGGCGGGAGCCGGGGCAGCGGGCACCGTCGGTCCGGCGGGCGGCGTGTGCTCGTCCGGCTCGCCGGTCTGGCCGGGGGCCGGGATGACGCCCTGGATCTCCTGCGCCGCGCCCGGGCCGGAGGTGGCCGGGGTGACCAGCTCGGTGCCGGTCAGGACGTCCAGCGCACCGGGGGCCGCGCCGTGCGCGAGCCGGATCAGGGATTTGAGGCCCTGGTCCCGCAGATCCTGCGGAGTCGGTGCGTCGTCCTCGCTCATACCGATCTCGCGCCGGTACGCCTGCCCGCTCAATTCCAGCCGGTCGTAGGCGTTCTGAGCGTTGATGCTCTTGTCCGGACGGAGTGTCAGCTCGGACAGGTCGTACCAGACGACGATGCTGGGGTCGGTCACGCCAGCGGCTGCCAGCAGGGGCTGGAGGTAGCCTGTGGTCAGTGCGGCGCAGATGATCTCAGCCAGCGGAGCTATGTGGACCTTGAGTCCGGACTCCTCGACGGCCCACGCCGACCAGTGGTTACTGTCGCCCAGGCCGAGCATGACGTCCGAGGGGATGTCGAGCTGGGTGGCCACGCGGCGTATCGCCTGATCCCGCTTGTTGATCACCTGGTCGTCTATCTTGAGGGTGAAATCCAAGTGCTGGACGTCCTTGACCCACTCCGCCGGTACCCGCAGCGGGATCGGGATCACAGCGGATGCGGTTCCCGGCGTCTTGATCGCCTCGGCGGCGACCGTGATCCACTCCTCCATGAAGGGGTCTTCGGCGTCGGCGAACTCCTCGCGCGCCGGGAAGGACACCTCCTCCGGCAGGATCAGTACTCCCGCTGAGGCGAGGCGGCTCAGGTACTGTGCCGTGATGTGCCGGTTGACCAGCTCCAGCTCCCGCATGGCGGTCAGCGCGGACCGGGCTGGGCTGGTGGCTAGGTGGTAGAAGCGGTCGTGTGGACGCCACACCCGGATCGGGACCATGGAGTCCTCGGCCAGGGGCCGCCAGACCGTCCCCAGGTTCGGGTTGTTCTCGTCGGTGACCTCGTAGCCAGTCCGCCCGGTCACCGCGCCCACCGCGCGGACCTCGTCCACCGCGCGCACCTGCCAACGGTAGAGGCCGTTGACCTTCTCGCCGATCAGGTACCCCTCGCCGGGGACCGAGAGCTGGACCGTGAGCCGCTTCATGATCTCGGACCGGCCGCCGATGCCGTTGCCGAGCTGCTGGATCAGGTCGGCGGCCGGTCCGGTGTCCAGGACGGTGGGCTCGTCGTTGCCGGGCTCCATCTGGCCCGCCCGGAGCCGTACCCGGGACAGCATGTTGGCCAGCCAGCTCACCCCGTAGTTGAACTCCCCCAGGGTGTCGAAGTACCCCCACACCTCGTTCTGCCAGCGGTCGGTGTGGCGCATGAACTGGGCGGAAGGCCCGGCGGCCGGGACGGCGGCGGCGGTGACCGCGGACGGTTCGGCTGCGGCGGTCAGAGACGCGGGCTCAAGCCCGGCCTCGTCGGGCAGCATCCGCCGGTACCCGACGTTGTGGTACCAGGCCATAGCACTGTCCTCCCGCCGGTCCGGTTGGGCCCAAGGTACCGCCGGTTCCGGGGGCGATCGTCCCGGGCGCGATAGCGGCACCGCAGTCCCGGTCCGGCGCTGCGCTTGCCCGGGTACTGGGCGATCCACCAGACTCAGGGCAGTGCCCTTCCTGCACTGGCTCGGAATCGGGATGACAGGGCGGGACCACCGTGTTGGCGCACGGCCCGCCGGGAGCCGGCACCCCTGCAAGGGTGCCGGCTCTTTCCGTAGGCGTCGCTCTCGATAATCTGCCTTATCGAGAGCCAGAATCAGCGTGTTTCTGCGATTCGATCAATCAGACCTGAGACAATCAGGTCATGACACCAGGCGAACTGACCCTCTTCGGATCATCAGATCACGCGCAGGCCCTGGCAGACCGGGCTCTGTCCGACCGGACGCGCGACCGCCTGGAGCGGTCGGTGCCGGAGAACACCCGGCGAGCCTACGCCCGGCAGTGGACCCAGTTCGCGAACTGGTGCGCGGCGCAGGGCCGTACCGACCTCCCGGCCACCGGGCACACCCTGGCCGAGTACACCGGCCACCTCGCCGACCTCGACCGGGCGCCCGCGACGATCGAGCAGGCGATCGCCGCCGTCCGCACCGCGCACCGCACCGCCGGGTACCGCCAGCAGCCGGACACCTGTGACGCCCTGGCCGTCCTCAAGGTCCACAAACAGGACCGGGCGGAAGCCGGCAAGCGGAAGCGGAAGGCGCCCCCGGTCACCCTGGAGCCGCTGCGCGCCATGGTCGAAACTACCGACCCGGGCACCCTCGCCGGGAAGCGGGACCGCGCGCTGCTCGTCCTCGGCTTCGCCATGATGGCCCGCCGCTCCGAGCTGGCCGTTCTGCGCATCGCCGACATCAGGTTCACCGATGACGGGCTCACCGTCACCGTGCGGGCCAGCAAGACCGACCAGGACGCCGAAGGCGTCGAGGTCAACATCCCGGCCGGCGTTCACCCCGACACCGACCCCGTCCGGGTGGTCCGGGCGTGGCTGGCCGCCCTGGCCGGACTCGGGGTGACCGGGGGATCGCTGCTGCGCAGCGTCGACCGCTGGGGACGGCTCGGTGCGAGCATGACCGGCGAGGCCGTCAACGAGGCAGTACAGCGGCGGGCCGCTACGGCGGGTCTGGAGGACGCCGGGGCCTACAGCGCCCACGGCCTGCGGGCGGGCGGGCCCACCGAGGCCGCCCGGGCCGGGCACCCGGTCAGCTTTATCGCCGAGCACGGCCGCTGGTCCAAATCGTCGCCGGTGGTGTACGAGTACGTCCGCGCGGTAGACAAGTGGCGGGACAACCCGATGCGCGGGATCGGTCTCTGACTGTCAGCTCCTCCTGACATCCTGAACCCGTTCTTCGAACCGCATGAAGTGGAGACAGACCTGATGGACGACGAACCGCGCGGTGCCCGTACCCACGCCATCCCATTGCCGCAGGCCCGGCAGGTCAAACGGGCGATCAACTCCCTGGACCTCGGCCTGGAGGTGCGCAGGCCGCCCGGCACGGTCCACCCGATGGGTGATCGCGGCGAAGCGGCGCAGTACCTCGGGATGCTGAAAGCCGTCGTGGCCCAGATGGAGTACGGCCTGCGGGGCGGCCCGCTCCAGAACGACGTGCAGAAGGGCTGGTTCCAGGGTTTCGACCGGGAGACGCCGCCCATCCTGGCGAACATCGCCTCGCAGGTACGGGAGTTGTCCGCGTTCGCCCGACAGGGCATCCTCCAGGTCCCGCACGCCTCGCAGCAGATGGGCGTCGCCGCTGCGGCTCTTCTGGCTGCGGCTCACGCGTTCGCCGCTGCCGCCGAGATCGCGGTGGGCCTCGACTCACCGAACTTCGATGAGAACAAGGTGGTCAGGCAATCCGAGCAGATGTACGAGGCGTTCAGTGTGCTCGCCGAGTACGTGGCCCAGAAGATGGACGGCCTCTGACCGGGGCTATTCCCGGGTGCCGACAGACTGCAACGCCGCGCGGTGCGCGTCCTGGACGTCCCGCGCGGTGAGCCTGTCGTCCGGGTGGTGCTTGCGGCAGACCGTATGGCCGCCGGCTGTGGTGTGGCGGCCGAGCCGCCAGCAGCCGTGGACCTCGCAGTTGTGCTTGCGCAGGACCATCAGCAGACCGCCGATGATGGTGATCTCGCCGAGGTCCGAGCCGATACCGGACCAGAACGAGTAGGCGTGCCCGGCGGCATTGGTGATGCCGAACCAGATCAGGAGTCCGTGCACGTCAGCCTCCCGGGAGGATCAGGCCGTTCATCTTGGCCACCTCGGCGCGGATCTGGTCGGCCCAGCGCAGGGCGTCGTCCTTGGCCAGCAGCACCGAGACGGTGGTGTTGGGGACGCGCACCGCCAGGGCCAGCCGCTGGCCGCCGAGGGTCGGCACCACCTCGGTCACCAAGAAGGCGGGCACCTCGCCGACGAAGGGGTGGTCCAGGTCGCGCCAGGATCCCGGCTGGGCCCCGGTCACGAGCGGAGGAGTTGTCATCGGCCACCGTCCACGTAGAGACCGACCGGGTATCGGACATGCGTCGAGTCGTACCGCTTGTTGGCGTCGGACATCCGCTGGATCTGGAAGTCGACCGGCAGTCCGGTTCGCTGCCTGCCCAGTTCGGACAGGGCCGCGCACATCAGCGACCACATCGGATTCGTTCGAGACGGCTTGACCAGCTTCGGGAACAGCGCGTCGAACTGGGCGTCCGGCAGAATCAGCCGAAGGTCGACGTCTCGCCACGTCGTGCTAGTGGCTGACGAGCCAACGAGCATCGGGAACGAGTCGAAGGCGTCGTTGACCTCGCGACCGAACGCGTCCAGATGAAGTGACGCGGGCATTCCGACGCCGATGGGGCCGACACCTCGGCTCGGGCTGCGGCGTTCGGTACCTGTCACTTCGCCAGCACCGCCTGGAAGAGGCCGACCTGCTCGTGCCGTTCGATCTGCCAGCCCGCCCGGCGCAGCAGCGCAGCGTAGCCGTCCATGTCCCAGGCCCAGGCGTGCTCGGGGCAGTGGTTGCCGGGCCCCTCGTTCCACGGGCTGGAGCACACCAAGCGCTTCGACCCGGCACGCACCCAGCGCAGGACGTCCTCCGGGTCGGCAACGTGCTCCAGCACCTCGGTCATGACCGAGACCTCCCCTAGAGCCGCCTCGGACCGGCCTGCACCGAAGACGTCCAGGAGTTCGGCGTCCACCCCGCGCTCCCGCCAGCCGGCTTCGTTGGACGGCTGGAAGTCGTAGCCCCAGTGCAGTTGATCCGGCATCCCTTTGAGCAGGGAGAGAAGTCCGCCGTCTCCGCATCCCAGATCGGAGACGGTGACCCAGCCGTCCTGGCCCTCAGGGCGCGAGATGTCAGCGTGCAACTCGTAGACCGCCTGCCGGACGAACCCGGCGGCCGTCTCCAGCCGTGGCCGGTGGTGGTCCTGCTCCAGGTGCGGGGCCCGCTCGCGGTCGGCGTGGAACTGGGCGGTGGAGACGTGCGGCACCTCTTCGGTGAACAGCCGGTGCTCGGTCACGCGACCCACTTCCCGATGATGGCGAGGATCTCGGCAGGGTCCACCAGATCAGCAGTCGTCCAGTTCCCGTCATCATCCGGCACCTGGTGCTCCCGGCACAGTCCGATCACCTGATTCAATGCCCCGGCCAGACCAGACTGTCCTGCTACCGCCGTGGGCCCTGCTCGCTCCGTCATGGCGCGGCGTCCTTCGTCTTGTCGGGCCTGCCACCAGGACAAGTCGTACCGCCTTCGGCGGTCTGGCGGTTGTGCGCCGTGATCCGGGCCTCGCGCGGCCCGAGGGTCCGCACATCACCGCAGACTGGGCAGTAGAACCGGCGCAGGATCCCGCGCGGTCGGCGCGCGTAGGTCTGGGTCACAGCGACCGCCCGGTCTTCAGGTCGACCGGGTCCAGAACGGTCCTCAGTCGGTAGAGGTCGCCCGGCGTGGCGTAGCCCGGCCAGCGGCCGTCGGCGAAGAGGTGCCAGCCGCCGTCGGCCGCCGCGCGGTCGGCCAGCTGGGAGCAGATCATGTGGCCTGTATCGCCGATGTACTCCCGTAGCCCCGGTGCCGGGAGGTGCAGCCGGTGTGCGGCGATCGCGGCGTAGTCGAGGAACGAGTACGGCACGCCGAGGTACGCCTCTGCTGCTGCGGCCACGGCCGACCCGTACTGGACCGGGCAGTGCAGCCAGGCCACCGTGTTCGAGGCGTACTCGGCCAGGGCCGCCTTGCGCGCGCCGCTGGGTTCGGCTTCCACGATCCAGCCGTTCCCGGTGTAGACGAACGCGTGTTCGTAGTTCACAAAACCGTCACCGTCGAGCCACTGAGCAGCCCTGATGCCCAGGCCCACGCCACTCTGGATCTGAGTCAGCCCGATGTCCCCCGGACTCGGCGTGTAGAGGTCGACCACGGTGCGCTCCCAGTCTCAGATGTTGTCGCCGTCGGCGACGTAGACGAACCGCAGGGACGAGGCATCGGCCCCGTCAGTCACCAGGAAGGTGGCGGCCGTCCTGTTGTTCTTCCTGGTGCAGCCCTCGTACAGAGCGAGCTGCCGGACCAGCGGTGCCGTGGCGTGGTAGGCGTGCTTTCCGGTCAGGTCGCAGTTCCGGTAGGCCACCATGCCCGGGTTGGTGTAGTCCGAGGTGACCAGGGCACTGCTGAACGGCTCGAAGCCGAGCGCGGTGTCCGAGCAGCCGTCGAAGACGACCTGGCCGTTCCACAGGGAGGTGATGACCCGGTGGGTGGCGTTGCGCAGCTCGAACCGGACGTCCCGGACGGCCAGCTTCTGGACGGAGTCGGCATGGCCCGCTACCGGGAAGTCGAAGAACTGGCTGATTCCGCCGTCGGCCCGGGTGCCCTCCAGGATGTAGCTGCCGCCCTGGCACTTCACGAAGCCGCCGCGGTCCATCCGGATGAAAGTGCCCGAATTGAACTCGATCTTGCAGTCGTTGAACCAGTAGTTGAGGAACTGGTCCTGCTGGCTGATCGCAGGCTGCATGCCGCCGTAGAGGAAGGCGATGCCGTAGTCCCCGCCGACCTGGCAGTTGTTCCAGCCGAACTCCGAGTTGAGGTTGTTGCCGTCCAGGCCGATGCCGTAGTTCCAGGTGCCGCGCCACTCGACGTTGTCGAAGCCCCAGTCCTGGGCCCCGGTGCTGGCGTAGCTGTAGAGGAACTCCGCACCGGAGGCCGCGCCCCGGAAGGAGCAGTCCCTGATCCGGACACCCATCCAGCGGTCCTGGTTGACGAACAGTGGACCGGGGCCGGTCTTGACGATCTCGCTGGTCCGCTTGCCGAGGCCGGTGATGGTCAGGCCCTCGGCCCGGCCCGGCTTGGCGACCATGATGGTGCCGGACACCGGGTAGGACGCACCGGACAGCAGGACCACGGCCGTGCACACCGGTACGCTGCCGCCCTCGTCGGAGGCGAGGGACCCCTCCAGGTCGTCCATCAGAGCGGTGAAGGCGGCGGTCCAGTCGACCGGATCCTGCCCGCCCGCCACGTAGTCCTCAGGGCGAAGCACCAGGGCCTGGCGGCCCAGCAGGGTCTGGACGGTCGACGTCAGTGCGGCGAAGTCGGCTTCGGTCGGTACGGATACGGCGCTCATGACCAAGTCCTGGAGGCGAGTAGGGCGGCGGCGGCCCACACAGCGGGGGCGACCAGCCAGGGATCGGGGATGCCGGTGGTCAGCGCGACCGCGGCGGTGAGTGCCCCGGCCAGCCACCCCGAGCAGCACCAGGGGCAGCTGACCAGTTCGGCCAGCCAGTGGGGAGACCAGTCCGCCCGGTTGACGTAGCGGTTCTCTACGCCGTCGACCGCCTGGTGGACGAACGGCTCCCCGTCTCCGGCCGTTCTCCGGAGCAGCGCCCACTCTGGTTCAGTCAGTGGCCGCCAGCCGCCTGCAAGGCGGTCGCGCACCCACAGCACCGGCGGGAAATCGTCCTTCGTGACGATCCGCGCGGCCCGGTAGGTGGTAAGCGCCATCAGGACCAGGAGGAGTGGCAGGCTCATACGGCTTCCCTCAGACCGGGGCACTGAGCGGCCAGTTCGCCGTCCGCCCAGGAGTGCTGCGCGTGGACCTCTTCGGCGTACCAGCGGGGACAGGGCAGCGCCAGCATGTCGCTGCTCCGGCGCTGGGAACGCATGTGCTGGTTCAGAGGCCATCCCTCGGAGTCCAGGTGCGCGCCGCGGTTCCGGTTGAAGTCGGCCAGGGCCTGCTCCGGATCGACCGCACTTCCGGCAGCGCAGGCAGGAGGCTCGGCACTACGCCCTGCGTACTTCTCCTGGATGTGGCGGAGCCCCCGCTGGAGGGCGCTCACGCCTGGACGGCTGGTGCCGGTGCAGGCGTGCGCTTCACCAGGGTCACCGGGGTGACGTGGCCTCGGGAGATCAGCATCAGGAGCGCGAGGACGAGGCCGTTGACGGCCCCGACGACCCCTGGGCTGATGGAGAAGTGGAAGGTGGCCAGCAGGTCGACGGCGGCCACGACCAGGCCGGTGAAGGCGGTAGGTGCCAGCGGCCGGGTGAGGACGGCGGCCACGACGGCGAAGACAGCGGTGATGATCGCGGTGATGGCCCCGGCCTGGTCGGTCGTCAGACCGACGTTCAGGGTCACCACCACGGAGAGCACGGCGGATATGAAGGTGGTGATCAGGACAGGCTCGTTGCCCAGCGGCTTCATCGGGATCCTTCTCTCGGTTGGCAGCAGTATGACCCGAGTGTTTTCAAGATCTGTCCGCTAGCCGATGGCCCGGGAGGCAGCCTTGCTGCCGAGGCCGGACCGGCCGGTACCCCTGGAAGTGGTGTGCACCAGTTTCTGCCCCCAGGCGTTCCAGACGCTGTTGTGCACCAGGATCCCGTTGGCGAAGAACTCCGGAACTTCCTCCACCGTCAGGTCATAGACCGGCCGCCTTCCTACGGGCTCGGAGATGCGCTCCACAGGAGTTGGAGCAAGTCGCGGGCACGGGCCGGTACTTGCTCTGCATGAACCCGGCGCCGCAGACGGGGCATTCAGCAGGCACCCTGTACCGGTCAGCCCGGTCGGACATACGCCGGTTGCAGGCTCGGGAGCAGTGCCGCGACTCTCCGGCATGCCGGGTCGAGTAGGTCTTTCCGCAAGCCTCGCAGGCCGAAGTGCGGGCCTCCCGGTTCGCGTAGCTGGCAGTAGCCTGCTGGGAATGCCAGGTCCGGCCTTCGTCACTCCGGTGCCAGTCCACGGCGAGGCCCCGGATAGCGTCCAGGTGGGCCAGCCACTCGGCGCTTCCCCGGTCGAAGTCTCCGGGATGTATCCGGGAATGCTCAAGGCGGGTGACGCACTGGAGGTTGGACGGGTCGTTGTTGAGAGGATCGAAGTCGACGTGATGGATGACGCAGCCGCGAGGTACACCGCTCGCTCCGTGAGCCGCCTTCCACACCTCGGTATGGAGTTGACCGACGCCCCGAAGCCGTTTCCCGTCGGCGTAAGCGGTGTAGTAGACCCGGGCCGACCTGTGTCCAGATGCCGGATTCCGGCTGTAGGTGATGCCGTTGAAGACCACGGACTCCTTCTCGGATGCCATGCCCCCAGTCTATCGCCCCAGACTATGGCGTCCAGTCTTACGAACCCTTTGCCGAGCACCCAGACCCGATGGTTGGCCGTCCCGGTAAGGGGGCCCGCAGGGGTGTCCACGCGGATGACCTCCTCGCTGGAGGACGTCATCCAGGAGCGCAGAACGCGCCGCCAGCCCTGTCGCGTCATTACCTGGTCGTCCGTAGTCACCGCTTCGATCGGGACCGGCCCCCGGCGGGTGGTGACCAGGGTCCCCGCTACAAGGCAGGCGTCCAAGTGGTCCGGAGACCAGTCGAGTTCGGGGTACCAGGTGGTCATCTGATCTTCCAAAACTTCGAAGACGCCGGCATGCCTCCAATACCCCTGTGAGGTCAGAGCGCTGACAGGCTGCGCCCGGATCGCCTTGCCCCGGGTGGCCGTCACGATCCGGATGGGGATGTTCACCCCCATGGCCTCGGCGGCCGTCCGGAGAGTCGAGACGCACATGGCCCCGCCGTAGTTGGTCTCCACGAAGATCTCGTCCGCGTTCCAGTCCACGGCCGCACTGACCGCCTTCCGGCCCCACCCGTCCGGAGACAGGTGGCAGCTCCGGTCGTCCAGGACGAAGCCCTGGTGGCGGGCCCTGGACGGAGGGAGCGTCAGACCTTCCTCAACGGGCATCACCGGAGGCAGTAGCAACCTCTTCGACTTGCCTACCACGATGATCCCCTGCTCCCCGGCTCCACCTGACGGGTCTACTCCGATCGAGATGCGGCCGAGATCCGGGACCGACCCTGCGTCGATGCGGGCGGCATCAATCGTGGACCGCTTCCACAGGGCGTTCTCGTCCTCGTCAATCACCAGGCCCAGGAGTTCCTGCCGACCGAGTTGCGTCCCGCCGTACGCGTCCTCCAGTGCTTCCCTGATCGACAGCGGCAAGTGCGGGTTGTCGTACATGGACGCCCGCGTAACGACGGTGTCCCGGATGCCGTTCGCTGCCAGTTTCCGGATCAGGTCCCGGGGCTTGGGTGTGGTGGACCCGACCCAGTGCGGGTGCGGCCCGGCGCGCAAGCCGAACCTCATGTGGTCCCAGGCGTCCGCCAGGTACCGCCAGGCAGCTAGCTCCTCAGCCCAAACAGAGCACCGGTTCCCGCCAGAGCGGAGGCGCTCCACGTCATCGGCACTGTTGGCGCCGAACAGCTTGGCCTCGGAACCGTTCGGCCAGATCACGGTGAGCCCGCCGGGCCGCTGCACCATCCGGGCCGTCGGGTCGTGGGCGCGTATTCCGGACGGCCCTGCGAAGCAGGATGTGGCGGCATCGCCCAAGGTCGGCGCGATGATGCCGACCCAGTGCGGGACGGGGCCGGGCAGGCATGCGGGGCCCTTGACGTGCTCCACGATGTGGTTGGCGCAGACGTCCGTCTTCCCGGCACCGCGTCCGGCGAGCAGCAGCCAGCCGTACCAGTCCCCCGGCGGGGTCACCTGGTGCGGCAGCGGGGTCCAACGCGGCGAGCGCAGCTCGGCGACCCGCTGGGCCAGCAGGTCGGCCGCCTTGCGGGCGACTATCTCAGCGTCACCGGGCATGGGCCCATGATGCCCGTGGATCAGGCCTCGGCCTTCCGGCGGCGCTTCCGCTCGTGCCGGTGCCTGCCCTTCTCGGCCGCACTGATCTTCCGACGGGTGGCCGCTGACAGGTGGTGGTGGCTCTTGCTGCGCCGGGACTCCCGGGCCCGGCGCTTGCCCTTCTCTGCCAGACTGATCTTCCGGCGGGTGGCCGCAGACTCCCGGTGACCCCTGTGCGGGTGCCGCTTGCCTAGGCGCTCCGCCCGCTCCTTCGCCCGGGTCGCCAAGGACTGCTTGTGCCCCTTGTGCGGGTGCTTTCTGCCGAGGCGCTCGGCCCGCTCCTTGGCCCGGGTGGCCGCCGAGGCCTTGTGGCCGCGGTGCGGGTGGTGCCTGCCGCGCTCGGCCGCACTGATCTTCCGGCGGGTGGCCGCAGACTCCGGCCGCCTGGCACGCCGGGCGCGGTGCGGGCCATCAGGCAGGGTCCCCGGTATCGGATATGACCTCGCCATCGATCGCTGACAGCTTCGCCTGGGCAGCCTCCAGGGCGACCATCCGCTGCCTGGGGTCCAGGTTGATGGCACCGAGCCCGGCCAGGATCGCCTCCACCACGACGGTGGCCTCCAGGTCGGTGCGCTGCTCGAAAGCTATGGTCAGCGACGGAGAGGCGTCCAGGCCGTGGCGTTTGGAGTACCGCTCGCTGATCCGGCCGAGCCGGTCGATCGCCGCCATGTTGGGGCCGAAGTCACGGACCGGGTTTCCGTCGCGGTCCGTGACGACCTTTCCGCCCTGGATGAGCGGATGGCGGCCGGCGAGGATGGCGTACAGGGTGCGCCGCATACCGTCGTCGCGCTCGTCCTCGATCTGGCGCAGCATCTCGACACTCTCGGCGAGTTCGGCGCGGTGCTGCGCCAGGGCCCGGGATATGTCCATGTACGCGGCGGCTTTGTCACCGTGGTAGTGCTCCGCCATCTGGTCGGCGATCTGCTGGTAGGTGAAGCCGCTGCGCTTCAGCTCGATGGCCTTGGTCCGCCGTGCCGCCAGGTGCGCCTGGTCTCCGGTGCCCATGGGGAACCTCCTGGTCGGGGTCGCCCTTAGTGTAGGAGCGACCGCGCGGACGGAAGGACGCTGATGGGGATCTACGGTGCCGACTGGGCCGACTACCAGTCCGCCAGGCCCTCGACCGCCGGACTGGCCTACGGCTTCACGAAGGTCAGTGAGGGCCTGGGCTACGTCAACCCGGAATGGGCCTCGCAGTACCGCACCGCCGTAGCGGCGGGACTCGTGCCGGGGAAGTACCACTATCCCCACATGGCCAACGCGGCCTCGGCCGAAGTCGACTACTTCCTGGCGCACGCCGACGTGCGGCCCGGTGACCTACTGGCTCTGGACTGGGAGGGCAACGGCCCCGGCGAGGCCAACGCCGGGCTGCCGGACTCACAGCTGGCCGCCTTCAAGGACGACTGGCTGGCCGAAGCCAAGGCCCGCTGCCCGGAGAACCCGGTGGGCCTGTACTGCGACAAGTCCTTCTGGCTGGACATCGATACGACGTCCTACTGCCAGGACTTCCTGTGGATCGCCACCGCCGGCGTGGCCGCCGGCGAGCCCGGCATCCAGTACCCCTGGCTGTTCCACCAGTACGGCACCGCCGCCGGAGCGGACGCCGACTACTGCCACCTGCCGTCCGCCGCGGCCCTGCGCGCCTGGGCCGCCACCTTCCAAGGAGTACCCCCCGTGGCCCAGACCCTGACCCCTGAAGACCTGACCGCCCTCCAGAACCTGATCATGTCCGGGCCCGTCCGGGACAACCAGGCGTTCGCCGACCTCTACTGGCTCAACAGGGCCCTGGACCCGTCCATCACTTTGTCGGCCGCTGCCGAGGCGACCGGCGTGGGCCAGCAGGTCGTGGCGATCCGCAAGGTGCTGGCCGGCCAGCAGGCCGCGCAGACTGCCGCGCTGGCCAGGGTCGAGACGGCGCTGGCCGCCCTCCAGGCTGCCGTGGGCGCGGGGGGCACCCTGACCGAGGCCCAGGCCACCGCTGCGGCGCAGGCCGGGGCCACCGCTGCTCTCGGCATCCTGGGAAAGGACCTGAGCGCCTGAGTCCGGACAGCAAGGAGCCCTGCCTCATCCCAACCAGGCAGGGCTCCTTGCTGACTGTGTTCCTCGACCAGGGCCGAGCCTACTCCTGGAGGAAGCCCGCATGCACGACAAACGAGTTCTTCGCCTCCCACAGGCTGCGCAGCCCGGCGGTCAGCTCGGGGCCGTCCGGCAGCAGGTCGACCATCTGCTGCGCCAGGTCGTGGCACGGCTTGCTGACCGCCTGGAGGTGCGGCGGAAGGTGGTCGTAGGCGAACATGCGGCTGAAGTGCTTCGTTCCGGCGTGCCGGTCGGGTGCGATGTCCATCAGGACAGACCCGCCTTGGATGCAGTGGTCTTGAAGGCGTCCCAGAGGGACTGTGCCGTGACCGGTGTCGGCTCGGGCGTCGGCGGGACCGGCGCGGGCGGTACAGGTGCCGGGGTAGGCGGAACCACGGCCGGGAACGGCTTGCCGGTGACCGCGGTGTAGTCGGCCGCGAAGGTCACCAGGTTGAGCCCCGCCAGGAAGTCGGGGTCTGCCAGGTGCTCCGGCCAGATGACGGCGTAGCACTCCTCGACCTCATGGCTCCAGAAGCCGTCGGTGAAGGACGTCTCCTGCGCCCAGGTGATGAACCGCTCGTCCCCGCCGAGGGCACCGGTGCCCGCCGGGCCGTAGCCGCCGGTGATGACCGAGTGCCCGCCGTCCACCTGGGAGTCGGAGTAGGCCCACGGCTGGCCGTCCTCGAACTCGGTCTGGTTGGCGTCCAGGACGTTGATCCCGGTCCACACCGAGCCGAAGACGGCTATCGCCGCCTGCACCTCGGCGGCATTGGCGTGGTCGACCAGGGCGAAGCCGACCGCCTTGACGCCGTCCGGGCCGCCTTCCTTGACCAGGTACTCCAGAGCGGTCTGGATGTCCATGCCGTCGTCCTCGGACGGGAAGTCCGGGTTCTGGGTCTTGTAGAACTGGAAGACCTGACCCTGGTTCGGGTAGTTCTCGGTGCTCAGCCAGGCGGTGACGAGGCGTCGGACGTTGGCCCAGGTGACCGCGACGCAGTCGCCGTACTGGTCGTTGCCGAGCATCTGCCAGTCCGCCAGACGGGACAGGTAGTCGGCGGCGGCGGGGTGGGCTGGGACCACGCCGGTGAGGTGGTCGCCCAGCCGGATGACCGGCGCCCGCTTGGGGGAGCGCCGGCCGTAGTGGCGCTCCACGTTCCGGTGGTTCCGGTGAAAGAGGCTCATGCGCGGCACCCTACAGCTGTATCCGACGCGGTCCGCCCCGCGCCGGACGTCACGGTTCGGCCTTCTCGCGGACGAGCGAAGATCCGGAATGCCGCACTATGGCTGAACAACGGATGGGGAGGCTGAACCGGTGGTGGACGCGATCAACGCGGCTCTGGCGGGATACGGGGCAGTGGGCATCTTCTCCGTGGTCGCCATGCTCGCGGTGCGGTCCCTGTTCAAGCAGATGCAGGAGGACCACGACCAGGAATTGCAGCGGCTGGCCGACGAGAGCGGTCTCAAGCAGCAGCGGGCGGATCGGCTTGAAGCGGAGCTGGGTAGGCTCAATGAATCGGTGAGGAATGACTACATCAACACGATCGCCCGGACAGCCCAGACCGTGGCCGACGCCCAGCGTGCCGTTGCGGATGCCATGGCCGCCGTGCGCAGGAGCTGATCACATGGCCAAGAGCAGCCCGGTGGACCAGCTGCTGGCCGAGTCCGAACGGCTGCGCGCCGAACTCCAGCAGCGGGCTGACGAGTTGCGGCAGACCACGGACGGGGTGGAGGACTTCACCCGGGAATTGACGGACGCAATCAATCAGTTGCGGACAGGGAAGGCTGTCCCGCCACAGGACGACCGTGAGGGAAGGGCGAAGCCGTGAGCACCGAACCGGAGCCCGACGCGGCACAGGAGTCCCTGGACCGGCTGGCGGACGCCGCGCCCCGGATCGTGGAGGAGCTGCACCGGATCGGCCGCGACAGCGGGGAGCAGTTCGTATCGCTGGCGCGGCAGGACGCCGCGACACTGAAGCTGGTCCGCAGGGTGCGCCGGTTCAACTGGGCCCTGGCCGCGAGCGTCCTCCTGGACATCGCGCTGTCGGTCGCCCTCGCCGTCAGCCTGGTGCAGCTGGACGGCAACACCCGCCGGATCAGCACTCTGACGGAGCGGCTGGACATCTCGCAGACGACCACCCGCAAGGACACCCTGTGCCCGCTGTACACCCTGCTGCTCAGCGGCGACACAGCGGCGGCCCGGCAGCAGTCGGTGGACAAGGTGCAGTTCGACCACTCCTTCGCGGTGATCTCCGCCGGGTACAAGGCGCTGGGCTGCACTGCGGTGGTCTCCAAGGCAGTCCCTCCGCCGAAGCTGGGCTGACCTGTGTCCGAGTGGACGGTCGACACGCTGCGGGAGCACCTGGAGACCGTGCTGTCGGAACGTGATCTGCGGCTCCAGCAGCGGTTCGACGCCCAGCAGGCCGCTCTGGACGCGGCGATGATCGCCGCCAAGGAGGCTGTGGCCACCGCCATGACGGCGGCGAAGGAGGCGACCGCCAAGGCCGAACTGGCGGCGGACAAGCGGTTCGAAGCAGTAAACGAGTTCCGCCAGACATTGACCGACCAGCAGCAGACTTTCATCACCCGGCCTGAGGCCCTGGCGGCGATCGACCGGAACACCGAACGTACCCAGGACGTGGCCAAGACCGTGCAGACATTGACCGACCGGGTCAATACCCGGGACGGCCGGAGCGAGGGGCTCAGCTCCGGATGGGCTGTGCTGGCCACGGCGCTGCTCGTCATCGCCGCAGTGGCCGGAGTGATCGGGCACTTCATCCACTGATCACAGCACGCCGAGGACGGCCAGCACCGCGAGGATCAGCAGGACGACGATCAGTAGGTAGAGCATGTTCACGGGGTCCTCCGCCCGGTAGGATCCCCCGCACCTACCCCGGCGCGCCCTGGTCACTTGCGGGCGGCCACCATGTGGTCGTGAATCGCCCGGTGGCGGGTCGAAGCCTGCTTGGCGACAACCGGATCCAGGATCACGGTCAACTCGTTGTCCTGGAGGCCCTCGCCGCCGCCGGACCAGTTGGTCGAGCCGCTGATCCGCAGGACGCCGTCCACCACGATCTCTTTAAGGTGCATGATAGCGCCGTGCTCGCTGCGCCCCACCGCGACGTCGGAGTCCGGGTAGGACTCGACCGCGAGGATCTGGCGTTCGTGGGCGCCGCCGGCCTGGCTGGAGTCGAGGGTGAGCAGCACTCGGACGTGCTCGTCCAGCAGCTTGGACCGTATGGCGTCGGCCAGTTCCTGGTCATCGAACCCGTACATCGCTACGGACAGGCTGGTCTGGGCGGAGCCGATGAGGGCGACCAGGGCGGCGTGCACCCGGTCCACCGGGCTGTACAGCGTGCGGACGTTGGCCGGATACGCGGCGTCCAGCGGCTCGGCGAAGTACTGGTCCAGGACGGACAGGTCAGCGAAGGTCACGGCAGGCTCCCGGGTCGGCGGTCGCCGCGAGCGTACGTCCGTCCCGGGAGCCTGCCGTCCGCTAGGCCCTCCGGCTGCGGTACCGCCGTCGCTGTCCCCGTGATCAGGCGGTAAGCCTCCTGGCCGCAGCAGCCCCGCGCCGGACAGCGGTACCGCCGTCGCGCGTGCCCAGGAGGACCAGCATCAGGAAGAGGTCCGTCACAGCGTGCATCATGGTTTCTCCGATTCGTAGAATTACTGGAGTCACCGTACGCTACGGACCGCTGACTGGGAGACTTGACGCCGTCTCAACCACTCGACCAGAGGAACCGCCGTGCCCCATACGGACTCCGCCCCCGTACTGCTCGCCGCCTTACAGGCGGCCGGCCTGACCCGCACCGCAGTGGTGCGCGACCTGCGCCTGCCGAGCGAGGTCGGCGTGCACCTGCCGCCCGCCGACTCCGAGGCCCTGATGAAGGCCCTGTTCGCCGGGCCCGTGCTGCTCCCCATGGCGCTGGCCGACCTGGGCCTGTGGCCGCGCGGCGGCAGCCTCACCGCACAGGGCTGCTCGGTGTACCTGACCGACACCGACGGCCTGCGCCTGGCCCGGCTGGTGCGCGAGGCCTTCCACCTGCCGGGGCTGCTCCCGGCCGGGTGACGGCTACCAGTGCAGAACCTCGCCCGGATAGATCAGGCCCGGATCGGCGCCGATCGTCCGGGCGTTGTCGCGGTACAGCGCCTGCCAGCCGCCGGGGACGCGGTACTCCGCCGCGATGCCGGACAGGGTGTCGCCGCGCCGGACAGTGACGGTGTGTCCGGTCGTCCTGGGCACCGGGGCAGGCTTGGACGGCTTCGAGGCCGGACTGGACGTCAGGCGCACTCCGGCCGGGCGCACGGCGTACCAGCCGCGTCCCTGGGCGTCGTAGGCGACCGTGCGCAGCCTCACCCCGGTGGACGGGTTCTCCGCCACCACGACGTCCCCGTGGCCGATGTACAGGGCCACATGGCTGCCGTTCGTGTAGACGATGATGTCCCCGGCGGCCAGGGCGGCGCGCGGCAGGCGGGCGTCGGCGGACGAAGTGCGGGGCACAGCAACGCCTGCGGCCCGCCAAGCGGCCTGGACGAGGCCGGAGCAGTCGAAGGCTCGTGGCCCTTCGTCACCGTAGCCGTACGCCGTGCCAACCTGGGCCAGGGCATAGTCCACGGCCCGGCTGGCGGAGACGCTGCGCACGGCCGCTGTCTCCCGGACTGCGGCGTGGACCACCGGGGACGCCTGGACTACGGCGGGCGCTGAGCCTGCGTCACCCCGGCTGAGTCCGGCGCGCGGTCCGCAGACAGGCCACGCGCCGGGGCCCTGCGCCGACAGTACCCGGTTGGCGACAGCGATCTGGGCCGATTCCGAAGCCCCGCTGGCGGTGGCGGCGTAGGCCCGGCCACCGTAAGCGTCCCAGGTGGAGGCGGAGAACTGGAGGCCGCCGTAGTAGCCGTTCCCGGTGTCGGCCGACCAGTTGCCACTGGACTCGCAGGCGGCGACCCGGTCCCAGACCGAGGAGTCGGCGGCACGGGCGGGCACCGCGAAGGCGGCGATCCCGGCGGCGCACAGGGCCCCGGCGGTGAGCAGTCGTGCGGTTGTGCGCGGTACGGAAGTGCGTCCTTGGGGCGTGCGAACAGCAGCCACAATCGGTCCTTCGGTAGGCGGTCCCCCCGACATGGGGGCGGACGCTACCCACACGATCCACTGCGTTGCAAGGAGTTCTCGATCGGTACCCCATGCGGAGTCCGGGATTCCGCCATCGGTCGCTGTCAAGGTCGACCGGAGCCGGCTACGGCATCGCCGCTGCTCACTGCCCCCTTGGTACCTCCTCGCCGGGGAGGCAGTGAGCAGCAGTGGCCGGAGAGGCAGGGACCAATTCAGATCGTGTACCGCCCACCATCGTTCCGCAGGTTCGCCCGGCGCCACGCGGCGTCCCGGAACGGCTCGGCGATGACCTCGCCGCGGTACTCCACCCGGACGCCGTCACCGTCCCGGCCGTAGGTGCCCGGGTCGTCCCAGGGGGTCGCCGCACCGTCCCGGACGGCGGGCACCACGTCCTCCCCCTCGACCAGCTTCGCCAGCGCCGCGGCCTGCCGGACGACGAAGTGCCCGGGCCCGTCCACGGCCATCGCCTTGAAGGCCAGCCAGAGCCCGGCCGTGGTGTCGCCGATGTACACCGGGACGTAGCCGACGTGGTCTCCCCAGGCCCGCGCCTGCGCCACGGCATCGAAGGACCGGCCGTCGAAGTCGTCCCGCAGAGAGACCCAGCGCACCCCGAGCCGCTTGGCCTCCACCGCCGGGTCGATGCCCCAGGAGTCCCAGGTGGCCGCACGTATGTTGTCCACCACCACGTCGTAGGCGCCGGGCGGCAGCGAGGCCACCTCCAGGGCGTGCCTGGTCATGACCCGTTTCTGCCAGTTGAGCCAGTCCCACAGCAGCTCGCCGTCGGCGAGGCCCTGCACCGGGTCGGCCCGCTCGCCGACCCACTTCTCCACTTCGTGGCCCTGCTCAGCCAGGAGCATCCCGCAGTAGGCGGGGGCCAGGTACACCCCGAGTTCGAGGATCTTCACGGTGCCGCCTTGGGTGCGGTGTACTCGAAGGACCGGGTGGTCAACCGGCGCGGGTTCAACTGCGCGGCACGTAGGCCCCGATCCCTGGTGGTGGTCTGGAGCCGCCCGCCTGCGGAGGTGTCCCGCCAGCGCGGCGACTGCTGGTAGTAGTGGATCATCGCCGGGTGGGCGACCACGTTCCGGTACCGGTAGTTCCGGTCCCACAGGTACTGGCCCAGCCAGTCGTCCAGCCGGCCGCCGATGCCCAGGCCCTGGTAGTCAGGCAGGACGACCAGCCGGTGGCCCATCTTGATGTTCCTGGTCTGAGCGTGCGGGAAGTGCCGGTAGCTGGTGAAGGCGACCAGGTCGTCCCCGAGGAAGCCGCCGAAGCACTTCGCGCCGGTAGCGAGGGACCCGCTCAGATAGTGATGCGGGCGAAACAGGGGCCAGACGGAACGATCGACCTGGTGGACGCGGAGGTCCAGGTGTGGCCGGGATGGAACCGACCCCCAGGTGAGCGTATCCGTGGGCACCTCGTAGACCCAGTCCGGCTGGAGCCACTCGGCGATGTCGTAGTGGCAGGACACGGCGACGAACCGGCGCCCGCTGCGCCGCACGGCCTTCTGGACGGTGTGGCTGGCCACCTTGGCCACCTGGCGGTCCACCACCGAGGTGAACTCATCGATCACCACCAGGCCGTCGGCCTCGGCGAGTGCCCGGGCTATGTCGGCGCGGAACTGCTCCCCGTTGGACAGGGTCCCGTGCGGCCGGAGCCAGACCGGCACCGAGCCGAGGCCCACCGAGCCGAGCAGCCCGGTGATGTCCTTGATGCCCATCCCGGCCGGGAAGTCGTCCACCAGGGACCGGTCCGAGGACCAGCGGTGGCCCTGGCTGTAGGCGTCCGGCCACAGGGCCCGGGCCACCGACGACTTCCCGGAGCCGGACGGGCCGACCACCAGGCCGACCGCCCAATCCCGGTCCTCGACCGGCAGGTGGACGTCCCAGGAGTTGGTCGCCTTCTCCTCGACCGTGACGTCCATCAGGGAGCTGATCTGGGCCAGCCGGGAGGACCCCCGGACCGGGGAGCTGACCTCTACGCGCATCTCGGGCACGGCCGCCCCCTCAGGTGATCAGAGCGCGGACCCGCAGGCCCTCGGCGGCGAACCGGTCCAGCAGACCGGCCTGCTCGGCCTCGTCGGCGCAGTCCACCACCAAGGCCCAGGTGCCAGGGACGGCCTCGACCGCGGCGTCGCCGGCGGGAGGCATCGCCTCGTCCTGGCCGAGCAGCTTGGCCAGGTCCTCGTCCGTGTACCCGGTGCCGTAGAGCACCTGGCCGTCCGAGGCGGCGTCGGCCTCGGCCGCAGCGGTGAGCAGGTCGGCCAGGGCCTGCTGGTCGTACCCCCCGGCGTCCGAGGTGCGGTTGTCGGCGAGATTTACACGCCGCGCGGTGTCGTCGTCGCACTCGACCAGCTCACAGCGGACGGTGGTGTGGCGCTCGGCCGCCATGGCCCGCATCGTGTGGTTCCCGGCGAGCACGGTCAGCACCGGCTTCGCCTTGGCGGTGCCGCCCGGCATCCGGCGGACCACCAGGGAGCGGTACTGGCCGTTGCGGCGGAGCGATTCCCGGATCAGGGCGACGTCGCCGCGCTTGGCGTTTCCGGGGTAGGGCGTCAGATCCTTGATCGGGACGTCCTCCACCCCCAAGTGAGTGATCATCGGCTGCTCCCGGCGGTTAACGGCGTTTGAGTGTTCGCGCCATTGTGGGCCCGCCGGGCCGGTCAACCGTCCTGCCCGTCCCCGGTGTACTTGTCCTCCAGCAGCTCGGGCAGCCAGCGCGCCGCGTCATCGCTGTCCTCCCAGCAGTCGTCCGCATAGCGGTCCGTGCCGTAAACCCGGTCGAGCTGCGCCGTCAAGAACTCCGGGCCGTACGGCTCCAGCCCTGCCGAGTCCGGCGCGTAGCCGCCCAGGTCCGCCTCCGGTAGCGGCAGGCCGTAGCCGTACGACTCGCGGTACGCCTGCACAGACATCGGGCGGAGGTAGCCGTAGTATCTGACCTCCAGGTCAGCCGACGACTGACGGCGTACCGGAGCGCGTCCAGCCGGTCGAGGGCGCTCCGGCTCCACTCCGCTGCTCACATCCAGTCCTCTCGAGTGGCCTCGGCCGTCGTCCAGGGCACCAGCACCCCTGCGGCGGCGAAGAGGAAGAACACCTGGGCCGACCAGGGGCTGGTGCACCCCATCCAGGCGAAGAGGCCCAGACAGGCCGTGCTGGCCGCACGCATGTACCAGAGCAGTGCCGTCTTCATGGTCGAGTCCTCCCGATCGTCATTTCTACCGGTCATCTTTCTTTTCGTCACGTGACGAATTTGAAGCCGCCTCAAGAGCCGAGGCGATTCGCTCCTGCTCCCGGCGGCCCTCGTAGGCGCGCTGGCGGCAGTTCCGGCCGCAGTAGATGGCCCGGCGGCCGATGGTCTTGGGGCGGAAGGCGGTGCCGCACCAGGCGCACCGCCGGACCTCGTCTGGTTGGTCGGTCATGCCGACGACGGTAGTCGGCGCGGTCAGTCCTTGTAGGCCAAGGCACCGAGTCCGCTGTGCGCCCGGTCCAGGCTGCGGTACAGGGCGTCTGCCGCCCGGGCGGCGTCGGCCAGTCCGGCCAGGGACTCGGCTACACGCCGGTTGAGACTCCCCCGGTCGCTGCTGAGATGCCCGCCTTCGGCCAGTCCGGACAGGAACAGGCTGATCTGGTCGAGGCACTGCGGCAGGCTGCTGGCCACCTGCTTGAGGTTGGCGACGGTGTCGTAGGCGTCACAGGGCGTCCGCAGTTCATCCTTGCCGGACTGGGTGGCATGTGCCAGACCCCGGATCGCGTCACCGGCGATGGAGGCCAGTTCGGCCGGGGTCGAAGTCGTCTCGTTCGTCATGCCGCCGATCCTCCCGCAGTCGGCCGGAGCCCCGCAGGCCACTGGAACTTCCCGAGGTAGGCCCGCTGGGCCGCAGGCAGGGTGAACTCCGCTGCGCCGTAGTGGTCCAGGCCCGCGTGCCGCAGCCACCAGGCGTCGCACTCGTCATCGGTGGGGAACTCCAGTGAGGCCCGTTTGAGGGCGGCCACGGCCAGCTGTGACTTGGTCGCGTTTCCCTTGGCGACCGCGTAGGACTTGAGCGCCGCCGGGAGACAGAGAGCGTAGGGAACTCCCATGTCCAGCAGCTGGGAACGGACCGCCCCGTGCACCATCGCGAGGGACTTGGTCGAGAACGAGGTCTTGGGCACGTCCTCGATCACCGCCAAGTCCGCGCCCAGAGCCACGGCCGCCACCGCGTTTCTGATCTGGCAGAGCCGGGTGTCGCCGTCCCGGTCCCGGGTCTTGACGGCGAACGTGGTCCCGTCGGCCCGGGCCACTCCGGTCTGGGCCACGCTGAGGTCGAGTCCTATGACACGCATCTGCTGGTCTCCTTGGTCGGTGGTCGAAAAGCTCATTTGGCGTAGCAGGCAGCCCAGTCGGTGCCCGGCTTGCTCGCGCCACAGGTGATCGGCACGTCGTTCCAGGTGAAGGTCATCGCCTTCACGATCTCGTGCGACGCTTCCTCGGCATCCCCCTGCGGGATGTCGAACACGATCTCGTCGTGGACAACGCCCCGCAGCCATCCGGTGGCCTCCGGAATCCGGTCCACGACTGTCAGGAGGCCGGTGCAGAGGAGATCGCGCGCGCCCCCCTGCCCCATGAGGGCGGGTGCCTGGGTGTACGCCTTGGCACGGTCGCAGCGCATGAGTCGGCCGAAGCCGTTGTCCAGCATCTCGCCGTCCCGGGCACGGTCACGGACATCACTGCGCCAGGACATCAGCTTCGGGAACTGCTCGGACATGGCCGCGTCGAACTGCTGGGCCAACTCCATCTGAACGCCCTGGTTGGCGATCCCCTTGACGCCCATGCCGTAGTTCCAGCCGTGCCCGATTCTCTTGGCGTACTCGCGCCACTCCCCGTCATGACGTCCGAACACCCGGTCGGCGATCATGGAGTGCGCGTCCTCGCCGGGAGCGAACAGGGCCATGTAGGCGGGGTCCTGGCAGTGTCCGGCGATGGCGCGCATGTCGACCTGGTCCATGTCGAACGCCATCAGGACGTTCCCCGGGTCCGGGACGAAGACAGCACGTTGGACCACCTTGCCGCCGCGCTTGCCCAGGTTGGTGGTCGAGGGCTTGACCATGGCCCACCGGCCGGAGGCCTGGTCGGTGGCGTTCCCCTCGTCCTCGCTGCCGATCCGCGCGTGGACCCGGTCGCCGACCAGGTGTTTGGCGATCTCGGCGTACTTCCCGGTGGTGCCGGTCACCCGGACCACGTGCTCGCAGATCTCCCGTACCGCGCTGTTGCCCCCATAGGCCCGGGGGTTGAGCATCCCCGGGTGGAGCTTCCCCTCCGCACCCTTGCCGACCATGTAGCTTCCCTCGCCCAGAGCATCCGAGGACAGCGCCATGACTCCGGACTGCGTCCGGGGGACGTACGGTGCGCCGGCCCGCTTGAAAGCAGCCTCCAGGGCCTCCCGGCCGGGGCCCGACGACAGCGGCGACTTCCGCAGTTCCTCGTAGGCGACCTTCGCCGCACCCCGTCCCCGGTACTTCGTCTCGGTGAGCGGTACCCCGCAGTTGGCCGCGAGCCAGTCCAAGGACCCCTGCCGGGCGATTTCGTCCGCCTCTATGCGCCGCTCCAGCTCCGGGACGTCGATGCGCCAGCCGTTGAGGGTCATCCGGTTCTGGAGGTGGGCGATCCGCATCTCCCGGCGGACGTAGTCCGGGAGGTCATCGCATCCGAGGGCCTGGTGGACCCCACGCAGGGCGAACAGGTCCCCGCGCAGGTACGAGACGTAGTCCGGGTCGTCCACCGGGATGCGGTCGTACCCGCCGAACCGGGCGGCCAGTCCGGCCAGGTCATCGGTCTTGCCGGGTACGCCGAGCCGGGCGGCCAGCGAGTTCATGGAGTAGTACCCCTTCTCGCTCCAGGGCTTCTGGTGCTTGGAGCCGGGGGGGTCGTAGATCTGCGCCACCCGCATGGGGTCGACCATCTTCCGGGCCAGGGCGTCGTAGTCCGCCCCGCAGTACCTCGCGATGGCGATCAGATCGAAAGCGAATCCGTTGTAGGCCGAGATCAAATCTGCGCGTTCCAGGACCGCCCGCAGCTTGGCAGGGTCCGCAGTGACGCCGGTGGTGTCACTGTCGTCGCGCAGCGCCCCGCAGATCCGGACGTATCCAGGGCCGTAGGTGAACAGGTCGGCGGCCGAGCCGGTCTCCAGGTCGAAGTACACGGTGCCTGGCATCAGGCACCGTCCGCGGCGAACCAGTTGGCGGCGCCGGCCCTGTTCTCGTCCTGGCTGCGGTGGCCGGTGGGGGCGGAGGTGCACCGGACGAGGCCCTGTGCCTCCAGTGCGGCCAGGGCGAGGTAGGCGGCTCCGGGGAACGCCTTGGGCGGGTAGCCGAGCCGGTTGCGGACGGCTCCGGCGGTCAGCCCGCCGGGCTCGGAGCGGAGCAGCTCCAGGACGGCGGCCGTGCGTGCGGCCTTGTGGTCGGTGGTCATCAGGACTCCCAGTCGAATCCGTCGTCGGGGTCGGTCGGTTCTGCCGCCGGGGCGGCGGAGGGGTTCGGTTCGGGCAGCGGGTCCGGGGGAGCAGGCAGGGCGTCCGCCTCACACTCGGTAGTCGCCGGAAGAGGGCCGAAGAGGAAGGCGAGCGCGTCAGCGTCGGACACAGCCCGGGGCTTCGGAGGCACCGGACCGCCATCGGGTGTGGGAAGTGTGGGCTGGGGGCCACCACTCAAGAACTTTACGGCCGCATCGTCGGCCGCCGTCCGGCTTCCCGGAACGGGGTGTGGAACGGTGTGGGTAGTGTGGGCAGTCAGACCATTCCTGCCATAGGCCGACTGACTCACACCCTTAATGATCTCTTTCTCAGAGCCAACGTATGGTAGGGATGTCCCAGAACCCACACTACCCACACTCTGGGACACCTCCGTGTCCTGGTTAGGCTGGATTTTCACCGGTTCGCGGTCTTCCCCGGTGTGGGTTGTCACGTTGACCCCGAGATTCTTGCTCCGGTGCCTGAGTCGGACCTCGCCCACACCGGGGATCGTCCGGAGCCGTTCGGCGAACTTCGGCCTGGACATGGGGTCAGCCCCACCGTCGTCCTTCACCCACGCTTGGAAGGCCTTGTACAGAACCGACAGGCCTTCTCCGTGCTCCGCCCCCACCAGCTGCCCGGCGACGTCCGGGTGGATGTCACACCGAGTGGCGACCCAACGCGCTACCCGGTCGCTCTTGGTCTCGAACTCCTCGGCTACGTCCGGGGCGGTCGGCAGGTAGGTGCCGCGCTCGTTGAAGGCCCGCCAGGCGGCTACCCAGCGACAGAGGATCCCCGGCAGCTCCTGGAGCATCGCCGCCTCGATCGTAGGGTCCTCACGCCCTGCGAAGGTCTTCCCGAACCGGTAGGGCTTGATCCGGTTGACGTAGGCCCGGGAGGTCTCGCTGACGGTCGGCAGCTCGTTGGCGGCGAAGACGAACAGGGCCTGGTTGGTGAACCGGAACGGCAGGCCGTACTTGCGGTCCGCCTCGATCAGGTCCTCGCCGGTCAGCATCTTGAAGAGCGAGATGTCGCTGACGTGCGCGGCCGACAGGTCACCGGAGACGTTGACCATCTTCTGGTACACGGCCGAGGACATGAACTTGTTGTCGGACAGCTGGAGCAGGCTGACCCCGCTCACATTCCCCTTTCCCGCTATGGCCTCGATCAGCCGCAGGAAGGTCCCCTTGCCCGACCGCGACGGCCCGAAGGCGAACAGGGCACGGCTCGGCGTCCTGGAGGGGTCGAGCATGGTCGAGGCCACCTCCTCCAGGGAGGTGTACTGGTTGGGGATGACCTGCCGGAGCCAGTCCTCGTAGACAGGGCACTGCGCGTCCGGTGTCCAGGCGATCGGGATCTGGAGTGCGCTCAGGTACTTGGGGCTGTGCTCCAGGAGTTCGCCGGTCTCCAGGTCGAGCATGCCGTTGGCGCAGTTGAGCAGCGGCCGGGGCTGCCGGTCGGGCAGCCGCATGCCGCGTTCGGCCAGTTCGCCGACCAGGTACTCCTCGATCGTGGCGCGCCAGTTGGGCCGGAAGTCCTCGCCCAGCATGGTCTTGACCCGGGCGATGAGCGGTTCCCGACCGCGCTCCATCCGGAAGGCCCCGCCGCGGTACAGCGAGATCATGGACCCGCTGGCCAGGGCGGCCGGCTGGTCCTCCAGGACCGCCAGCGAGGCGGTGCGCGCCAGGAGCCCCTTGTCCGTGAAGTACGCCGACTCGGTCCGGCGCGACGGCGGGCGGCCCAGCTTGGTGACGGCTGCCTCGGCAATGCGCTGGATGTAGGACTCGCGCCGCTCGGGTGCCCGGCGTCCGAGGACGTCGTCCAGGCCCTCGCGCGCCTTGGCCCCGGCCAGCTTGGCGAACACGATCTCGTCCGCCCCCTCGGCCTCCAGCGCCTCCTTGAACGCCACCGCGGCGTCGTGGACGTTCCGGTTGGTCGCCACGTCGGCGTCGAACAGGACGACGACCCGGCGCCCCTCGGCCCAGGACAGGTCGGTGCCGATCCAGGAGTTGCAGCCGGGCACGGCGACCACGCCCCAGGCGGCAGGGGCCCACACGGCGGCGGCCAGTCCCTGCTTGGTGCCTTCCACGAAGAGGTACGGTGCGCTGTCCTCAGCGGGTGCGCGCAGGTGGGACAGAAAGGACCCGCAGCCCTTCGGCAGGATGTACTTGTGGGCCTCGCCCGCCTCGTCTACGACCGGGACGTCGGGCCGGAACTGGACGACGGTGCGGTCCAGGTCGCGCCACTCGAAGAGCATGCCCGGGCCGCGGCCGGGACCGGTGATCCAGTACCTGGCGATCTCCTCAGGGACGTGCTCGGGCAGCCGGACGGCCCGTACGCCGAAGCGCACGGCCTGCTCGGGGGTCAGCGCGCCGGCGGCCAGGATCTCCAGGCTGTAGGGCGTGAACTCGTTGCCCAGGGCGTCCAGGACGCGCTGCCCGGCGTCGGGGACGTGGCCGTTGGACGAGGCGGGCGGTACCGCGGTCATCATCGGCGGACCGCCCAGTCCCGGTCGGTGTGCATGACGGTGGCCGGGTGCAGGCCGCGCCGGGCGCACTCGGCGTCCAGGGCGTTGTGCGCGGCACTGGCCATCGCTACGTACCAGTCGGAGGACGCCCGGGCTCCGGCGTCCTTGCGGGCCAAGTGCGTGCGGCCGGGGCACGGCTCGCCGACGGCCGGCCGGCAGATGCGGCACCGGACGTCCAGCAGGCCCGGCTGGGGGTGTTCCCGGCGGTAGGTCTGGAGAGCAGAGGCGTACACCGCGGCGGGTGTGGGGTCAGCGTGCATGAGCGCCCCTCCGTTCGTGTCAGTGGTCGGTGTTCGGAAGGCTACGGGCGCTACGAAGCGCGCTGTCCTCCCTGTACGTGCGTGGCAGTCAGGTCTATCGGGGCGTCCGTGCCGGGCAGTTCAGGAGAGTGAGTCAACAGGGTCTCGACCTCTTCTACGGAGATACGGACGCGGTTCAGCCTGTCGTGGTACCGGGTCAGCCGTCCGTCGGCCAGCATGCGGTCTACAGAACGAATGTGAAGGCCCAACCGGGCAACGGCTTGCCGTCGAGACAGCCAGGGATACGTTGGACCGGGGAGAGGCTCCTCCTTGAGACGTTTGCCTCGGTGCATGCGCCAGGAATTGACCTGGGGTGTCACAGGCTCCAGGTGCCAGGGATTCCAGCAGCTGCGCACGTGGCACAGGTGATCGAGGTACAGCTCCGCCGGATAGTCGCCTCTGTGGAAGAGGTAGGAGGTCGTGTGCGCGGACCGGGTAACGGCACGACCATCCAAAATGATCTGACTGGTCATGTAGTTCCCACGCTGGCCATTGCGGGCGACCCAGCACCCCGAGGTGAGGCCTCGGGTCAGGCAGGGGACCTCAATGGACCTCTGCTCCAAGCTGGCGATCCTCTCCGAGAGAAGATCCGTCGTCATGCCTGAACCTCTGGCTCCGGCGGCTTTATCAGGAATGCGCCGACTTCTTGAGCACTCAGGCAGGGGCGTCCGCGATTGTCGCGGTAGGTGGTGAGCAGACCGCGCTTACGCCAGCCGTCCACGGTCCGCACGTGGACGCCCGCCTTGACGGCAACCTGCTTTCGAGTGAGAAACGTGTCTGGTTGCATGACTCCCACACTATCACTCGCTTTCTCTTATTTACAGCTTCGCGCACTGCGTCTATCGTGGAGCCATGACCACAGACCAGAAGCCCGACAAGAGTGCTGACGGCATGTCAGCCGAGGACCTCGTCCTGCGGCTGCTGACCGGCAGCGGCCAGCTGACCCCGGAGGACGCGCAGCGCCTCCTCACCGGGCTCCGCGCCGACTGGACCGGCCACGGTACTCCCGCCCTGGCCGTCCGCGAAGGAGAAGCGGACGTCCTCCAGCTGCCGGTGAGCCGCGGCGACCTGCGCGAGCTGGCCGCAGTCCTGACGGCCGAGCGCTACCGCCTCGACAGGGGCGACGACAGCCCGGTGCCGCAGCCGCGCTGGGCCGCGAACGTCCGGATCTCCCAGGCGGTCTATTCGGCGCTGGCTTCCAGCACCGGCACGCAGAAAGAGGCAGTACAGGGGGGCGCCCGCAGGGCTCTGGCCCGCATGCTGACGCCGGGCCTCGGCGTGATGAGCGACCGGGAGGAGGAGGAACTCCTCGACGCCTACCGGGCTGAAGTGCTGCACGAAGCTCCCGGATCGGAGCCGGCCCGGCCGGGCTCCGACTACTCCGCCGTGTACCTGGACCAGCACGACAGGATCTGGTCCGACTACCCGGTGCTGCCGCCGAGCGACCTCGTACTGCCCATGGTCTGGGCGGACGAGCAGGCGCGGTCCAAGGCTGATCTCGTGGACGCCGGCACCGAGCTGCGGATCATCGGCTGGGTCGCCCCGTGACCACCGTCCACGAGCTGGCAGTGGAGCTGGACTGCCGTCCGGACGCCGTCCTCGAAGAGGTCTTCGGGCTGTGCGTCGCCCACCGGGAGGCAGCAGTGATCGTCGCCGGCGACCTGTGCGTGGCCCTCGGCCAGGACACGGAGCTGACTGCTTTCGGGGCAGCCCGGGTGCGCAGCCGGCTGGGAGCCTCCCGGTGACCGCCGGCCAGCCGGGCGAGACCACGGTCTCCGACCTGGCGCAGGAGTTCGACGTCGCTGATACCCGGGAGGTCGCCGTCCAGGTGGCCGGCCTGTGTACCGCCTACGGCGCCAAGCGCATCGTCGCCCGCGACGGAGGACTGAACGACATGGTCCTGACCGCCTGGGGCGCCTCGCTGGTCCGCCGCCGACTGACCGAAAGGGCGTACTGAGCATGAGCAAGACCAAGAAGCCGAAGATCACACTGGGGGAACTGGCGACCGAGTTCGGCATCCCAGTCGAGACCGCCGGATGGGTGCTGTTCCTGGTAGTGGGGAACCAGTTGAGCGTTGAAGGGGCGAAGAACGTTCTGGTTCTGGACGGAGGACGACTGGCCTCGGATTGGAAACAGTGCCCGGACACCAGACTGACCTCTTCAGGCGCGAAGCTCATGCGCCGGATTCTGACTGAGACGACGGCACGCGGCGAGGCGTACACCGAAGCGCTCTACTACCTGCTCGAAAAAGGCGCGCCTCCCTACGGATCCGTCGTCGTCCTTGCTTCCCTTGACATAGCTGTCCGCGCCGACCAGCGGGAGAAGGACGCCACGCTGGTCGAGTCGAGAGCGACAGGCCCGCAAGTCCTCCGACTGGCAGCCGACGTCCGAAACGGAGTCAAGCCGTGAGCGACCTGGTGCGCGCCGTTCGCGAACAGATGCGCGCAAGCGGTGACCTGGCCCGGATCGACTTGGCGCTGATCGAGTTCGAGACAGAGATCCGCGCCGACCAGCGCGAGCGGGACGCCGTGTTGGCCGAGCGCATCGAACACCTCAAGGCCCCCGGTATCGGCCGGGTCATCGCAGGGATGATCCGAGAGGCAGGGGAGTCATGAACGGCCCGGTGGAGGTCAACGCGGTCACGCTGGCGGAGATCGACCTGCGCCGGGCCCAGCTCACCGAGTGGGCCGAACGGCTGCGCGAGCGGCAGGCGGCCACCACGTCCACATCAGGTGCCGCATGCACCCTGGCCCGCGAGGTGCGGCGCGTCCAGCGCCGGGCCGACGACTACGCCGCGATACTGCGGCTCCTGAGAGGAAGTGCGGCGTGAGCGACTACGGAGTGCGTCTCGGTATGTCCCTGGAAATGCTGGTCGCACGAGGGGTAGCGGCAGATACCGCACGCCATATTCTGAGCCGTTTCGAGGAGGCGGTCCGTGCCGACCAGCGGGAGGAGGACGCCGCGCTGGCCACGAGGGCCGGATCCTCCCCGCTCGACAGGATGCTCGACTTCCTGGAGGTGAGGGATGGGATCCTGGCGGACCGTCCGCCTGAGTCCGTCGACTGGGCTGCGCGCGCGACAGATCGCCGATCTCGCACTCCACGAAGAGGCGGTCCGCGCCGACCGCCTGTCCGAAGTGCTACCCCGATGCAGCCCGCAAGAAGATCTGACACCCAGCACGACTCGACCACTGACCAAGGAGAATGATCGATCATGAAGGACATCCAGAAACTGGTCCTCGCGGCAGCCGTGCTCGCCGTGTTCTGGCTCTGGGGTCAGGGCAGCCAGCAGGCGGCGCACGCCGTCCGCCAGGCCCCGCACTCGACCGCCCCGGCGGTGCAGCACCGTGGCTGACCGGGAGGAGTGCGCAGGCTGCGGTACCTGGACGTGCCTCGACTGCGGTTGGAAGCGGACCAGGGCCAATCTTGATCACACGCACGCGTGCGGGTCCTGCGGCAGCAGTCGTGGCGAGATGCGGCCGACCCGGCACCGGCGGGCCTTCCTCACCCGGGAGCACGGGCCGGAGGCGAACCACCATGCCTGACCGCTGGGAGATCCGCGAGAAGCCCGAGAATCCGCGCCTGGCCGCCGAGTACGGTTCCTGGGGCCCGGTGTTCCAGGTCTGGGACACGGTCGCCGATCGGCGGGTGGCGTTCGGCAAGTACGACAGCCGCGAACACGCGCAGGCCCGGATCGACCGCATGGACTCTGCGGACCACTGCACTGGTTGCGGACTACGCAACGACGTCCTGCCATCGCCCTATCGAACTTGCCCAACTCCGGAGGCGCACCATGTCTGACCGCTGGGAGATCCCCTGCGTAGGCGATCGAGTCCGCTTCACTACGTGCGGTGAAACTCTGGAGGGCGTCGTGATGGATACCGACGGGGACGACCTGGAAACTGGCAAGCCGTACGTCTCGATTCGGGCTGACGATGGCCTGGATTACGGCCCGCTGGTTGAACGAGTGACCCGCCTCGATCCCGGCACCGATCTGGGGGGACCCCAATGGATGACGCCCTGAGCCTGCACCTACCGGAGTCAGGCCATGCGTCGTGGTCGTCCCTGCACGAGTATGTGAGCACCGTGATCGCACAGAACACGTTGCCGAGCACAGACACCAATGAGTTCCGGTTGGCACGAGCCCTGCTTATGTCGCTGATGAACCGGCTGGGGATCGATGCCACTGGGATGAACGACTGCACGTGCGCGGTGCCCAGCGACAGCGGGGACGTAGCGGACCACGAGATCAGGTGCCCCCGGGCGAACGGAAGGCTTGTCGTGGATGACGCTCTGGACCCGGCGCTGACGGCTCGGCAGAACGCCGAGAAGCGCACCCTCTGGACGCAGCAGCAGGTGCTGGAGATGCTGACCCTCCAGCGCCGGGACGATGCGGCGGCCCTCCGGGCATTCATCAGCGGGTACGGAAGCTGGCCCGAGATGCAGCTCGAATGGGATGCCGCTGCGAGCTACCTGTGGATGCCCGAAGAGAAGAGGACCGATGAAGATCAGTGAATTGACCCTGGCCGAACTGCGGCACGAGGCCGCCCAGCGGGCGCTGGAGCTGGCCCGCATCAAGGCGAGCGCCGTGATCGGACTGTCCGACACCGCCGAGGATCGGATGGCGCAGGCGCAGCAGCGCGCCGACGAGTACGCCCTGATCGTGGCCTGGGCGGAGGCGGAGAACGACGGGGACGTTCCGCCGCCGGTCGCCGACTGCCTGGAACCCTACGTCCACGATCCACACGTCTGGCAGTCCAAGAACGGCGCGCGGCGCTGCCTCGGAGAGGGGTAAGGAGTGTCCGCTGACCCCAGCTACCGGGGCATCCCGGTGCCGACCGCCTACCGTGCCGACCCGCAGGCCCTGCGCGTCTGGAAGGAGGGCGTGGACGCGGTCAGGGACTGCGTTCAGCCTGATCCGGAGTGTGTCGCGCGGTACGGGCCGATCTCTGGGATTCAGCTCTACCACGGTGAGGAGTTCCACTGGCACTCCGATTTCCACGGGCATGCCCGGCCGGAAGACCCGCTGGTCTACCGGCAGCAGTGAGAATCCCACGACTACGAAGACCACCGACAACGAGTAGGACACGACCGATGACCACTGACCTGTACCTGCCCCGTCCGGCGTCCGTGCCGGACCCCGGGTTCCGTGAGACGGTCCAGGGCGGCCACGCCCTGGTCCTGGAGTACTCCCCCGGCCACGCGCTGGTGGTCGAGTACGGCGACTGCGAGTTCCGGATGGAGTGCCAGTGCGGCACGGTGTTCGTCCTCGGGCTGACGCCGGACCAGCCGTGGACCGGGCACATCCTGCGCTGGCTGTCCCACCGTTCCGGTCCGCGTGCGGCGGTCAAGCCGCATTGCCAGTGCCGGGCGGCCCTGCCGCGTCTCCCTCGCGCCTTCGGCGAAGCCGAGCTGAACCGGCTGTGTGACGCCTGGGAGCACCACACCATGACCGGGGTGCCGCGATGAGCGAGCAACTGCTGGGTCAGTGGTCCGTGAAGTCCTTCGAGACGTGGGACCGCAACGAGTGCGTGTTCCTGCGCCCGCCGGGCCTGCGCGGTCTGGACGTCGAGGTACTGGCCGCTGACGGCCAGGACGTCTTCTGCGGTTGGACCGCGGTCCCGGCCGCCGACGGCGCGCTGCATGTCGTGTTCGATCCGCCCGAGGCGGGCTGGGTCTTCCCGATACAGGTCCGGGTCATCGGGATCACCGACGCAGGCGGTCATTTCACCGCTCCGGCGGCCAGCGCGCAGTACCGTGAGCTGATCGCCCGGATGGGGCCGCTCGCAGAGGAGCTGGTCCGTAGCCTCCAGCAGGCGCTGGCACAGGCTGGTCTGATCCTGACCCCCCTCACTGAGGCGATGAACGCTGCCGCCGCGTTGGGCGGTCAGTCGGTGGCAGACATCGATCGAGCGTTGAGCCAGACAGCAGCGCAGCCGACAGAGAGCTGGACGACCGCGTTCGTCGGCAGCCGACTGAAGAGCGCGGTAGCGCCGCTCGGACCGGCTTGCCCGGGATGTGCTCAGCCTTACCGGGTGACGCGGATCGGCCGATCGTGCCTGCACTCCGAGGGCTGTGAGTACGGGAAGGCGGCCGACCATGGCTGAGGATCCGCGTACTGCCAGCGTGAAGGAGCTGACCCGGGCGATGCGCTGCCGCCGGGATCGGCAGGGTGCCTTCGCCGATGCGGTGGCCGAGCTGGAGCGCCTGCGGGCGCACCCGTACTTCGCCGATCAGGCGCAGGGACTGGAGACCGCCATAAGCGCGGTCCGACGCGTGGAGGAGAACGATGTCTGAGGAACTGACCGACCGGCAGAAGGCCGCAGTCCAGCGGCTGGCCGAGCTGACCGGTGTGAGCGATGACGCGCGACAGAAGATGGAGGAGGCCGTTGCGGAGTTCAACCGAGGCGTGGCTGCCGACCGCAAGGCGCAGAAGGATGTCTGACCAGAGAATCGCCCGGTCCGAGCTGGAGGAGTTGAAGACGGCTGTACTGGAGATGGCCGGGCAGACCGACGCTGATCCCGTGGCTGTTGGAATCCGTCGCGACTTGGACGGCCTGCTGCGGGCGCATCAGGAGCAGCGCGGCTTCATCGAGTACTTCGCTGAGGGCGATACGGTCTGGTTCCCGGGCGGCTGGCCGGACGAGAACAAGCGGGTTCCGTTTACTGTAAAGACGATCTACGCCAACGGCGTGGTGGTGGCCAGTCTGGAAGGGTTCGAGCAGCAGCACCTGGACGAGGCCGTGATCCGGCTCGGCATGACGCACACGCCGCCGGTCAGCGGCGAGTGACTGACCGTCAGGAGAAGTCCGACCGGGGAACCTGCCCCAGTCGGACTTCTCCGTCTCCGGGCTGGTGCCCGCGGGTCCCGAACGGGTAGACTTGGATTTAATTAAATCAGAGAAGGACGAATACATGACCACTGACTACGGACGAGGGATGCGGGAGCGGGCCGCCTCGATGACGGAGGCGGAACTGCGCTGTGCGGTGGACCGCCTGCTGGAGCAGGCCGGACGCGAGGAACTGAACTCCAGTGAGTACCGGCGCTACCTGACGGTGTCGGAGATCGGCTGGCTCTCGGGCACCGGCTCGGAGCAGGCGCTGGACAACGTGCGCAAGGCGGTCCGCGGATGAGCGTCGGCATCCGCGTTCGGATCACGCCTGAATTTCCAATCTTGGTGATTTCAGCAGACGGCACGATACAGGGTCCTGGACACGGAGGTCGGCACGTGTGGCTGCATCAACGCCCAGACCGACAGGGGTACCTGTACATCTCGACCCGAGTAGCCGGAAGTCCGCGCAGGCAGGATCGAATTGCTGTTCAGACCGTGGTCTGCACGGCCTTTCACGGACCGCGACCCTCCCCAGCGCATCAGGTAGCGCATGCGAACGGGATCAACACGGACAACCGGGCTGAGAATCTGCGTTGGGCTACCTCTCTGGAGAACCATGCGGATCGTGTCCGGCATGGTCGGACGTCCGCAGGTGCAAAGAATCCGAAGGTCAAGCTGACGGAGGAACAGGTACGGCAGATCCGTCGCCTGCGCTCCGAGGGAGTCCCCCGCGCAGAGGTAGCTCTTCGGTACGGCGTCCACCAAGGGACGGTCAAAAGCATCACTTCGCGGACGACTTGGGGATGGTTGACATGACCGCGGACATGATGGCGCTTCGGGAATACCAGCGCGAGACGATCGACGCTGTTGTGAAGGCGTGGGCGGCCGGGATGCGCCGTCCGGCGGTCGTCCTCCCAACAGGTGCCGGGAAGTCGGTGATCACAGCCCACCTGGCGAACGAGTACACCGCCCGGGAGGGCAAGCGCGTCCTGGTCCTCGTCCACAGGAACGAGTTGGCGCTCCAGGCGGTTGCCAAGCTCCATTCCGTGGCGCCGCACCTGTCGATCGGAAAGGTGAAGGCCGAGAGTGACGAGATCCACGCAGACATCGTGGTGGCCAGCGTGCAGACCCTCAGCAGGCCGAACCGGCTGGCCCGGCTGATCGGATCCCCTGCTAGGCCGATCGGCCTGGTGGTCCATGACGAATGCCACCACAGCGCTTCCCCCAGCTGGCTGGCCGTCGCGAACGCGTTCTCGGACGCGGTGCACACGGGGTTCACTGCGACACTGGCCCGCGGCGACGGCGTCGGTCTCGGTGACGTCTGGGAGGAAGTGGTCTATACCCGGTCGGTCCTCTGGATGGTGTCCAAGGGCTTCCTGGTGGATGCCCGCCAGATCGAGGTGACTGCGGACGGGCTGGACTTGGCAGCGGTGAAGCGCTCCGGCGGCGACTATTCGGACCGGGCGCTGGGGGCTGCGATGGTGGAGTCTGGCGTCGGGGCGGTCATCGCCGCCGCATACCGGGAACACGCCGCCGACCGGCCCGGGATCGTCTTCACCCCCACGGTGGCCGCCGCCCACGACACGGCGCAGGAGCTGGAGAAGCAGGACATCCGGGCTGCGGTCGTCCAGGCGAGTACTCCGACCGAGGAGCGGTCCCGGGTGTACGAGGCATCCCGGACCGGAGAGGTCCAGGTGATCGTCAACTGCGGCATCCTCACTGAGGGAGCCGACTTCCCCTGGATCTCCTGCGTCGTCCCCCGCATGACGCAGTCCGCCGGACTCTGGATCCAGATGGCCGGGCGCGGACTGCGCCTGTGGCCAGGCAAGCCGGATGCACTGATCCTCAGCATCGGCGGATCCTCTGGGCGCATCCGGACCCTGATCGACCTGGAACCCGGGGTGGTTGAGTCCATCAGGCCCGGCGAGTCGCTGGCCGAGGCCGCGGTCCGCACCGAGGAGGAGGGCAACCGCCGGGCCCCGGCCGGGTCGCTGGCGTTCGCGCTCAAGCACCGCGAGCTGGACCTGTTCGCGGCCACCGGCATGAACTGGCTCCGCACCGACGCCGGGGTGATGTTCATCCCGGTCGAGGGCGGCTACCTGCTGCTCTGGCCCTCCGCCGTGACGCCGGGAAACTGGGACGTCCGGGTGGCCCCGGCGCAGGGCAGGAAGTTTCCGGTGATCCATGCGGACCTGCCGATGGGCACGGCGATGGCCTGGGCCGAGACCGAAGCCGACCTCACCCGGGACGCGGGCACCGGCGACCTGTCCGGCAGCAGGGCCCGGTGGCGCAAGGAGCCCGCCGGAACAGCCCAGTTGGCCAAGGCCCGGGGCCTGGGCCTGACTGTCGCGCCGGGCGCGCGCAAGGGCGACGTGACCGATCTGATCTCGGTCCGCCTCGCCTCCATGAAGTTCGACCGCTACGTAGGAGTGATCGCATGACCAAGGACGAGCACGCTGAGACGATCCGCCGGGCTGTTGCCGCGGCCGAGGCCGACGGGATGGCGGTGTGGATCGAGAACGACTGCTGCGGTTGCGGGTTCGGGGCGCTTGTCGTCACCGATGACCGGCTGCCGGAGACGGAGCAGCGGATCCCGGCGAACCAGGCTCGGGTGATGGGAGCACTGAAGTCCGACGACCAACTGACTGAGAGGAATCCGTTCGTATGAGCGTCGAGAAGGACCAGCTGTACCCGGCCTGCAACCCGCTGGACGAGGGGCGGACGCTCCGGATCGTCGGAGTTGTCGGCGGCCATGCCCGGATCTTCACGGTCGGCGGCCCGGCGCGGGAACGCTGGATCGCCGTCAAGCACCTGCACGCCACTGCCACCACCCGGGACGGCCAGCCGCGCCGGTCCGGATACGCCCTCGTAGAGGAGTAGGGAAGACCATGACCACTGACCAGAATCCGACCACTGAGACCGAAGAGAACCGCATCCGGCGCATCGTTCGGCAGGAGATGCGCAACAACCTGGGTCCGCGCATGCGCCGCATCGCGCGAGAGGAGATCATCGCGACCTTGGCCGACATGTTCGATCACGCGCCGTCGGGATCTGAGGTCGAAGCCGTCGTCAAGGCAGCGCGAACGCTCGCCGACCAGCGACGCAAGGCGGAGATGACCACGCAGGGATCGAGGCTGGCCGATGACCAGCGCTGACGACTTCCTGCGCCTGGGTCAGCCCTACGACGCCACCGCGCCCGGCCCGTGGTTCCCTGCTCGCCACTCCGGAGAGTGCGGCACCTGCTTCATGGAGTTCGAGGAGGGCGACACGATCCGTGCCGATGGCGAGGGCGGATGGGAGGCGCAGGACCACGGGCACGAGGACGAGAGCGGGCAGGCCGCGCCGCGCGTCCAGGTGTTGGAGCCTGTCCCGACCGCGCCAGGAGAACAGAACGACCGCACACCCGACCACCGGCCAGAGGACGAGAACGTGAACGATGATGCGCAGAGCGAGTTGGACCAGGCCGAGGAGCGGTCGGCCGTGATGGAGTCGGACGGGAAGGTACGGTGCCCGGCGTGCCTGCGCGACTTCGCGCCCGTCAAGGGCGGAGGTGTCCGGGGGCACAAGCCCGCGCCCGATGACACGGTGTCACAGGGGAAGTACAGATGCGCGGGCGGCAAGGGCGGCGCTTACCTGCCCGGCTGCGGACCGCTGACACCGGCACAGAAGATGGAGGCGCGCATCGCCGCCGGGCCTCAGCCGGGCCCGAACCCGCACCGGGTGCCGCTGCCGACCATCGGCCCCTCTAGGGAGCTGACACAGGCCGCAGTTGAGGCGTTGCAGTGCCGGACGCCCGAGCAGAAAGCGGCCACGGCCGCGCGCATGGACGCTGTCGCCTCGGCGGTGCTGGGCCTGCCACTCGACGCGGGCAACCCGGTAGCGGAGGCCGTTGCCGACCTGCCCGTCGGGGCTCAGGTCGAGGTCGGTGGCCA